>ENA-OFCD01000003-OFCD01000003.1-metagenomes-genome-assembly--contig:-NODE-3-length-190329-cov-5.705640_pt1 | contig 190329 bp, 164 predicted proteins | sample MGYA00153392_OFCD01 | MGnify analysis MGYA00153392 | reverse complement strand
GCACGAGGCCCGCATCGCGCAATCCGCCGAGGGTTTGGCGCAGAACGACCGGATTAACCTCCAGCGATGCTGCGAGCGCATCGGTCGAAGTTGATTCGCGACGGTTCGCCAGATTCACGAGCGCATGGATCGTCGCGGACAAGCGGTTATTCGTTTTCATCGGGGACTCTCGTTCATACGCTCGGGTGGGCGAACCGTTTTTCGGAGCGAGGGTGCGGTGTCTGAATATTTCGGTACATCATCGCGACGATGAGCCGACCGTACGGACCGGCCAAGTCTACGACACGACACCGCTTAGCGAGCCGATCCAAACCGCACGATCGGGGTCGCCCGCTTCGAACTGCAGCCACACGATGGAATCGATCGGCGGAGCGACGACTTGCTCCGGGGGGCCAGTCGTAATCGGGAAGCACGGTACTGCCCAAACGGATGCCGATCCACCAATGTCCGGACAGACGACCGCGATTCGTCCCCTTTGCATCGGATCGATGTTAGCGACTACGGTCCCGCGATAGAGGCCGAAGAATTTTGTTGTTTCGTTCATGTGCTCGAGTTCCGATCGTTTCCCGATGAGATGAAAGTGCGGCTCGAAAAGTGCTCGCGGGCCCACAAAACAAGGCTGGATCTTCCGCGATTTCCCGGTCTAGGATTCCACCGCCGGACGACATCGGCAAACGGTGACCGCACTTTTGGATGCGACGCTCGCTATTTAAAAGCCGAAACGCCGCAAATTTCCTTACCGACGACGAGCATCTGCATGTGGTCGGTGCCTTCGTAGGAATAGATCGCTTCCATATCGGCGAAATGTCGGGCTACGTGATGGCTTAGCAAGATCCCGTTACCGCCAAGGAGATCGCGCGCATCGGCGACCACTTGACGCGCTTTCTTGCACGCGAGCATTTTCGCAAGCGATGCCCGGCCTTGCGTCGCTTTCTTGTCGTCGAGCAACTGACTCAAGCGCAGGCAGACGAGTTGAATGCTGATGATCTCGCCGAGCATCCGCACGAGCTTATCTTGGACGAGCTGATTTGCGACCAGCGGCCGACCGAACTGCTTGCGCTCTTTCGTGTAGGCGAGAGCGTATTCGAATGCCGCCATCGCATGACCGATCGCTTCCCACGCGACGGCATAACGCGTCGCCGTGAGCACCTTGCCCGTGTCTTTAAACGTGTTCGCCTTTGCGAGGCGATTCTCGAGAGGGACGCGTACGTCGTCGAGCGTGATTTCGGCATTGAGGACCGAGCGTAACGCGATCTTTCCCTCGATGACGCGCGCCTCAAATCCCGGCGCCCCTTTTTCGACGACGAACCCACCGACTTCGCCCGATTCATCGCGCGCCCACACGATGATCAGATCCGCGAACGATCCGTTGCCGATCCACTTCTTCACGCCGCGGAGCACCCACGAATCGCCGTCCTTGCGTGCCGATGTTTCGAGGCCAACCGAATCCGAGCCGTGGATTGGTTCCGTCAGCGCGAAGGCACCGATCAATTCCATGCGCGCCATCGACGGTAACCAACGCTCGCGTTGCTCTTTCGAACCGAGAATCGCGATCGAGCCCATCGCGAGGCCCGAATGGACACCGAAGAACGTCGCGATGCTGGAGTCGCCGCGCGCGAGCTCTTGCGCGACGAGGCCGGCGGCGATGAGCGACATGCCCGGGCACCCGTACCCGCGAATCGGGCCGCCGGCGATTCCGATCTCCTTGAATTTCGGCACGATCTCGAACGGAAACTCGGCGCGTTCCCAAAGATTCGCCGCATTGGGGATGACTTCGCGGTCGACCCAGCCCCGAACCCGATCGCGTACGTCGCGTTCTTGCGGCGTCAGCAGGTCGTCGAGGAGATAGTAGTCCGTGGCGGGCGGAGTCGTCGGGAGGCTGAACTCCGAAAAATGCTTGCGGAAATCCGGTTGGGTTTCGACCATGATGCGTCTTTCTGCGATGAACGGCATGCGGCACCCGCTCGAGTGCGCGTGCTCTTTATAAGACTTCCCCAAAGGTACGAATGCGAACGGCGCAAGCCTTTGGTGCGGAGAAGACTGCCACAATGAACGCGCCCCATCCGCTTCTGGTCTGGTCCGACGTCATTTGACCCTTCTGCTATCTCGGCTCGGTCTGGGTCGAGGAGACGGCGCGCGAACTCGGCGTCTCCACGCGGTGGTTGCCGTTCGAACTGCATCCCGAGACGCCGCTCGAGGGCGCACCCAAGCCCTTTAGCGACGAGCAATGGCCTGCGATCGAAGAACGCCTGCGCGCCATCGCACGCCAAGTCGGGCTGCCGATCGAGCCGGTCCGTCGCAACGTCAATTCACGGCTCGCGCTCGAAACGGGGGAACTCGTTCGCGCGCGTGCCGGGGACGCGGCGTCGGCTGCATTCCATCACGCGATCTCGCGAGCGTTTTTCGTCGACGGCGCCGATATCGCGGATATCGCGATCGTCGCGCGGTATGCCGCAGACGCCGCCATCACCGAAGCCGAGATCCGCGCGGCGTGGGCGTCCCGCTCGTTCGCGCACGCGATCGACGCATCGATGCACGCGGCGAGCGTCGCGGGCGTCACGGGCGTTCCCGCCTTCGGCTGGGCCGGATCGCATGCGATAAGCGGCATGATGGAACCACAACGCGCCATCGCGATGCTGCGCTAGCGCACGATCGATCTCGCCGACGGCATCGGTGGCCTCGCGCTGGAAGAAGCGGGGCGGCATCGACGAGCGCATCGGAACGTCGAACGAGGGTCACATCGAGCCGGGGGATCTCCGCAAGCGCGGCTTCGTGTAGCCACGTTCGTCACCGAGTTTTGCTAGGCCGGCGAGCGCCGCACCATACCCCTTGGGATCGTGCAAGATTTCGGAGGCGAGATTAACGGCGATTAACGCTGCTGAACGTGGAAGAGCGGATTATTTAATGAAGTAATCAAAAATGCTCAGGCCGATTTTCTACTTGGAGAGACTTAAGGATGACTTGCGCGCGAACACTTGGCTTTGCCGTCATTTCCTATACGTCACTCGTATCTTGCAGCGGCGCTAGTGATGACTCGACGCCCGCGCCGATCCAGACGCCACCGGCCATCGTGACACGATCGTTTACGGCGAGCGATGCCGTCGCTAGCGAGGGGGACGGCGTGGGATATCATCGGACTCAAGACGACGCTACGTGGGTCGGGAAATAATCCGCTCGGGAACAGCTACGACACGTTGCGTGTGGAAATCAAATTGGGGTCGCCGTCGCGCTCGATACGAGTGCAAATGGGAGTATCGAACCGGCGACGACGCCACAATGCCACTTGACGATTTGGAAAGTAGACCCTATACTTTCCACATTGGAAAGTGAGGCACATCTTGATTACCACAGAAGAAGCCCGCGCATCGATTGAGGATGTGCGATCGGTCCGGCGCGATCTTGCGGATCGCGCAGACTGTCCTCCTGCTTGGCGCATAACCGTCTCCGTTGTAAGCGGAGCGATGGTCGCGGTTCAGGCTGCACCCGGTCTCATCGCAATGTCGCTGTCGGCATGTTTCTTGGTTGTGATCGTAGCAATGGCGCTAATCGCGCGCAAGCGTATGGGTTTTTTCCTCAACGGCTATCGTAAAGGGAACACGCGTCGAGTCGCAATTGCCCTTCTCGTCGTTATCGAGGCGATCTATCTATCGAGCATGTGGCTCAAATTAGAGCAGCATGTCGTGTGGGCGCCCCTCGCTGCAGGTGCGATCGTCGTGCCAATCATCTTATTCGGGATGAAACGTTGGCAGGATGCCTATCGCTCCGAATTTGGATCCGTTGTCGACATCCGGACGTGAAAGGCCGTCATCCTCAACTCGACGCGATCATTCACGCACCGGTTCGTTTGAGAATCGCAGCGGTGCTCGCGTCGGTAAGTGACGCGGAATTCGCAACGCTTCGTGAGGTAACGGGCGTGAGCGATTCGGTTCTTTCGAAACACCTAAAACAGCTTGAAGACGCCGGTTACGTCAAGTTGCAGAAGGCCGCTGCCGCGGGCCACGTTCGGACGCGTATCGCATTGACGCGTGCCGGTCGTCAAGCGTTCGCGTCGCACATCGCCGCGCTTCAAGACCTCGCCTCGGTCGCAGGCTTAGCGGGTGAGACGGTTCGTTCGAATTGCGTAGCCGATTAGGCCGATGACGAGCCATAGCGGCGGAATGAGTGCTGCGAAGACGACGAAAACGAGATCGCTATTCACGATGCGACGAGCTTCGATGTCGCGTGGAGTGGCAGGACGTTCGCGAAGCTATCTTGCGATGATGCGTGCGAATGTTCTTCATCGAGCAGGCGAAGCGCATAGGCTACCGTCGCACGATTCTCGATGATCACGAGATACGGCGTCGAGTAGATCGACTCGAGCCACCAAGCACCGAGGCCGTTGAGCGAGATGAGCGCTCCGAAAAAAGCGGGCCATTTCTGGCGATAGAGGTTCGCGCCGATCGGACCGAGTCCAACGGCGAGGAACCACGCAACAGCGGGATTTTTCGGGTGGAGCGAGGCGTAGATTTCGTAGAATCGACGGCGGTCGGTCGGTGAGAGGTCCATCGTCGCTTCTCGCACGTCGATATCGAAATCATCCACGGAACGAAAGAAGCTCGATGCGCACGCCGCGAGCAACGCGACGAGAAGGATCGCAAGGGTGACCCATGCGACGATGATGACGGTGAGCCCGACACCAACAAATGCGAGAACTCCGAATGCGTCCATATCGGAGCGTTGGTTCCCCTCAAGGCGAAATCCTATGCGTTCGAGTTCCGTGTTTATCGATCGATTACAACGTCGAAGACTTCACCATGGGGCGGGTCGGATTGCGCTACATTGAGATGTGTCAATAGCGAGAGTTTGCCGGCGATGACGCTCGTGCCGAACCCGATCGATTCGTCTTGCGTTACGCAGGACGATCTCGTTGTCGACCATCACGCTCGTCTCGGGATGGGCGAAGAACGCAAGCGCACTTTTTCGCAGCGGACCGGCCTGAAAGACGCGGCAGTCGAATTGCGCGACGCGCATAACGTCTGCCCTGGTCTCCGACCCGTGCCCGTAAGGTACAACGCCGCAATCGAAGGTTTGCGTGCGTGCCTTGCGGGTATTTCCCGGTCTGCGACGGCGAATCGCTCGCGGCTCGCTCCGTCGCAGAACTCCACTTTCGAACACACATCAACGCAAGGACAACATCGTGAGCACGATCTCTCCTGTCGCTCCGCTCCCGCTCGGCGGTCCGATCACCATCGGCGGCGATCTTTCCGCGCGACGCTTCGGCTTCGGCGCGATGCGCATCACGGGCAAAGGTATCTGGGGCCCGCCAACCGACCGTGCCGAAGCGATCGCGTTATTGCGACACGTGGTCGCGAGCGGCGTCGACTTCATCGATACGGCCGATTCGTATGGGCCCAACGTGAGCGAAGAGCTGATTGCCGAAGCGCTGTATCCGTATCCGGCGGGTCTCATCATCGCGACGAAGGGCGCGCTCGTTCGAACCGGACCCGGCGAATGGCCGATCGACGCGCGACCCGAGCGTTTGCGAGCATGTTGCGAAGCAAGCCTCAAACGCCTGAAGCTCGACTGTATCGATCTCTATCAACTCCATCGCATCGATCCGAAGGTTCCCGTCGAGGAATCGCTCGGCGCCCTCGTCGATCTCCAACGCGAAGGTAAGATCAAACATATCGGGATCTCGCAGGTCAACGTCGCGGAGTACGAGCGATGTAAGAAGACGGCGACCATCGTCTCCGTGCAAAATCTCTATAACATCGTCGATCGCAGTTCGGAAGATTTATTGGTAGCGTGCGAACGTGACGGCGTCGCGTTCTTGCCATGGTTTCCACTCGGTGGCGGCAGCGGGCTCAAACACGATGCAATCGAGCGTGTTGCGAAGGCGCACGGGGTCTCCGATCTCCAGGTGGCAATCGCATGGCTTCTCGCGCGGTCGCCGATGATGCTCCCGATCGCGGGAACGTCTTCGCTCGCTCACTTCGATGAGAATCTCGCATCGACAAAAATCGCCTTTACCGAAAGCGAGTTTGCGGCACTATCGTAACGGCTCGGATCGTGGCTCGTTCGCATGCGTGAGAACGCGCTCGCAGGGTACATCTTATGTAACCTCCTGCGCGACGGTGAAAGAGCGGCTGACCAATGATCGCATCGACGACGGATCTCGAGTCGCTTTCCGCCCAAGACGTGCGCAAGATCGATGCGTATTGGCGTGCGGCGAACTATCTTTCCGTCGGGCAGATCTATCTGCTGGCAAATCCGCTCTTGCGCGAACCGCTCCTTGCGGAACACGTCAAGCCGCGGTTACTCGGACACTGGGGAACGACGCCGGGCTTAAATTTTATTTATGCCCATATGAATCGGCTCGTTACCGCGCTCGATCTCGATGCGATCTACATCACGGGCCCGGGGCACGGCGGACCGGGGATCGTCGCGAATACGTATCTCGAAGGAACCTATAGCGAGATCTATCCGAGCATCTCGCGCGATACCGTCGGGATGGCGCGACTCTTCAAGCAATTCTCGTTTCCCGGCGGTATTCCGAGCCACGCGTCGCCTGAGACGCCTGGCTCGATTCATGAGGGCGGCGAACTCGGCTACGCGCTCCTGCACGCCTACGGTGCGGTTTTCGATAATCCGGATCTCATCGCGTGTTGCGTCGTCGGCGACGGTGAAGCGGAGACGGGAGCGCTCGCGGCCTCGTGGCACAGTAACAAATTTCTCAACCCGGTTCGCGACGGCGCGGTGTTGCCGATCTTGCACCTCAACGGATACAAAATCGCAGAGCCAACCATACTCGCGCGCATCCCCGAAGGCGAATTACGCGAACTTTTGCGCGGCTACGGATACGAACCGCACTTCGTCGCGGGGCACGAGCCCGAGGCCATGCATCGCGCGATGGCATCGAAGCTCGCGCGCGCGATCGCGCGTATTCGTGAAATTCAAAACGACGCACGCACGAATGGCTTCGGGGAACGCCCGCGGTGGCCGATGCTCGTTCTCGTGTCACCGAAGGGCTGGACGGGCCCAAAAGTCGTGGATGGCCACGCGGTCGAGGGAACGTGGCGCTCGCATCAAGTGCCGCTCGCCAACGTGCGGACCGACGCCGCGCATCGCGCCCAACTCGAAGCATGGATGCGCAGTTATCGACCGGACGAACTCTTCGATCGCGACGGCGCGCTCGTGCCCGAACTCGCAGCGCTCGCGCCGTCGGGCGACCGGCGGATGAGCGCAAATCCGCATGCAAACGGCGGTCTCGTGCTCGGCGATCTGCAGTTGCCGGACTTCTGTGCGTACGCCGTCGATGTGCCGACGCCAGGTGCGACGCAGGCGGAATCGACGCGCGTGCTCGGTACGTTCTTGCGCGATATCGTCGTGCGAAATCCGACGTCGTTTCGCGTCTTCGGTCCCGACGAGACCGCATCGAATCGGCTCGATGCGATCTTCGATGTGACGAGTCGCATGTCGAGCGGCATCATTATCAGTAGCGACGATCGGCTCTCGGCGACCGGACGCGTGATGGAAATTCTGAGCGAGCATACGTGTCAGGGCTGGCTCGAGGGCTACCTGCTCACCGGCCGACACGGCCTCTTTTCATGCTACGAAGCGTTCGTGCACATCGTCGATTCGATGTTCAACCAGCATGCGAAGTGGCTGAAAGTTTCGCGGAACCTCCCATGGCGGCGACCGATCGCATCGCTCAACTATCTCTTGACCTCGCACGTGTGGCGTCAGGATCAAAATGGATTCAGTCATCAGGATCCCGGCTTCATCGACCACGTCGTGAACAAAAAAGCCGACGTCGTTCGCGTCTACCTCCCGCCCGACGCAAACACGCTCCTCTCGATCGCCGATCACTGCCTGCGCAGCAGAAATTACATTAATGTCATCGTCGCGGGAAAGCAACCCGAATGGCAATGGCTCGATATCGATGCCGCGATTCGCCACTGTGCTCAAGGCATCGGCATCTGGTCCTGGGCGAGCAACGACGACGGTATCGAACCTGACGTGGTGATGGCGTGCGCCGGCGACGTGCCGACGCTCGAAACGCTTGCCGCCGTCGACGCCTTGCGGACGCACGTGCCGCACTTGAAAATCCGCGTCGTCAACGTGGTCGATCTCATGTCGCTGCAGCCGCAATCGGCGCATCCACACGGCCTCTCCGATGCGGATTTCGATGCGATCTTCACGCGAGACAAGCCGGTCATTTTCGCATTCCACGGCTATCCGACGCTCGTTCATCGCCTGACGTACAAACGTCACAATCACGATAATTTTCACGTCCACGGGTACAACGAGGAAGGCACCACGACAACGCCGTTCGATATGACGGTGCAGAACCAACTCGATCGATTCCACCTCGCAATCGACGCCATCGATCGCGCCCCGTCGCTCGGCGCGTCGGCCGGGCAGGTCCGGCAGCACTTTCTCGATACACTCGGGCGACATCGGCAGTTCATCCGCGAATATGGCGACGACATGCCCGAGATCCGTAACTGGACGTGGAGGCCGCACGCGTCGTGAACGTCTTCGTTCTCAACGCGGGTTCGAGCAGCATTAAGGCATCCTATTTCGCGGGCGAGCGTTGGTTCGCGGACGGCGTTCCGGCGTGGTCGGCAAACGTGCGTTGGTCGAAAACGCCATCGCGCGCAGCCTTGCAGTGGGCCACGCCGCACGAGGAGCGGTCAATCGATATCGCGGTCGACGATCGTGGTGCCGCGATGACGGCACTCGTCGCAATCGCGCGCGAGACAGCCGCGATCGCGCCGCAAATCATCGGCCACCGCGTCGTGCACGGTCTTGGTGAATCGCGTTGTGCGCTCGTCGATGCACGCGTGCGCGGCGTTATCGAAGCGGCAGTCGAACTCGCACCCGCGCATAATCGGCCCGCACTCGCCGGGATCGACGCCTGCGCGGCAGCTTTTCCCAACGTGCCGCAAGCCGCCGATTTCGATACGGCGTTCCATACGACGCTGCCGGATGAGGCGGCGGCGTACGCGTTACCATATGCGTGGTACGTGACGCGCGGAATTCGACGATATGGCTTTCACGGCATCAGCCATCGCTATTGCGCGCGACGCACGGCCGAGGTGCTCGAACGTGATGGAAGAGGACTACGCATCGTGAGCGCGCACCTCGGTAACGGCGCCTCTCTGGCTGCGATCGTCGATGGTGTTAGCGTCGATACGACGATGGGATTTACACCCCTCGATGGGCTCATGATGGGCTCGCGATCGGGCAGCGTCGATCCGGGCCTCGTCTTGCACCTCTTGCGGACGAATGCGTATTGTGTTGCCGACCTCGATCGCATTTTCAATACCGAGTCGGGGCTCGCGGGCGTCAGTGAGATCTCGCAAGATGTGCGTGAGGTCATCGCGGCGGCCGAACGCGGTCTCCCCTCCGCACGACTCGCGCTCGATCTCTACGTGCATCGGTTGAGCGCGGGTATCGCTGCAATGACGGTAGCGGCCGGTGGCATCGACGCGCTCGCCTTTACCGGTGGCATCGGCGAAGGTTCCGCCTACATCCGCGAGCGCGTTTGTTCGCGGCTTGCGTTTCTCGGCATCGCAACGGCTGCCGATGGCTCGGGCAGTGCGCTCGATCGTGAGATCGGCGAGGCACGCGGACGTGTGCGCGTGGTCGTGGTGCATGCGCGCGAAGAGCTCGCAATCGCACGCGATATCTCGCGTCTCTCCTGGGGACGGGGGCACAGCGCGCCTGATTGCGATCGAGATCAGGCGGGAACGCTTACGCATGAATAATTCGGAGGTCCCTATGGAAACCAAGCGCAGTGTCGATCACCACCATGAAGCCGCAACGCACCATCGCGCCGCAGCCGATTATCACGATCTTGCCGCAGGTGCCTACGCCGAAGGACGGCACGAACGCGCCGCGCACTACGCGCTCCTCGCAAGCGCGCATATGCAACATGCGGGGCAGTTCATGTCGGATGCGGCGAAGATCCACGCCGAACAACACGGTGGTAACAAGCACGCTCGATCGTGAGCGTGAATGGTGATTATGACGCGCCGTTTTTTGGTACGATGTGAAGATCGGTCTTCGAAAGCGCGCACACGAGTGTTTCGACAACGGCGTTGCCGAGCACGTACTCGCCCGGCGCGAGTGTATCGAATCCCGGTGCTTCACCCTCGAGTGATATCGAACACGCAACGTACTCCCCATCGCGTCGAATCGCGACGCTTCCGTGCAACGGGACGCCATGGGCGTGCTTTCCATGAGAGCCGCGACGATTGGACTCGAAGGCTGCAAACGATGCATCATGATGTTCGTCGATATTGACGCGTTCGATGTACCGCTTGACATCGTGCAAGAGCGTTCCGATCGAAACGCGTGCGATGAACCGGCCGATGATGCGGTCGAAAAAACGTCCGGCAATGCCGAATGGTGGTGTGTACGATCCGGCAAAATGCAGTGTCGCATGCGTCGAATGTGCGCGCGCGGTAAGCACCCCTCGAAGCGTGGGAAATGCGTTGCCCTTCACGGTACTCCACGTGATGTTGAGCGCGTCCTCATATCGCGGCGTAAATGCCGTTTTCACCGAGACGGCTTCGATCTCGACGTTGACGTGCCGGAAAATGCGCGCGAATGTCGGGATGCCGAATGCGCGGAGCGGAACGCCGATGGAAACGACGCGCTTGCGTTCGTCGAAGTAGCGTAGCGCCCACGGTATGACCTCGGAACGCGGGCAGAAAACAACGATCGAAGCTTTCAGCGGCGCGTCACCCAATGCTTGAGGATAAATTCGAACCATTACTTCAGTATCGCACGCGGGACGGCCAATGGTAAGAAGTTTCCGTGAAGATGGAATGACGTCGCGAGCGATGCCGGCTTGCTTCGTATCGATGCATGACATCGAGGCATCGCTTGGTTTTATTTTAATCTGTTACCACTTATGCCTTAGCGCTAAAAACTATCGACCAAGTCGACGTAATTGTTCCCTAACATCACATAGATGTGCTACGGTCGATCATGCGATGAGTCATATTTCAGAACGCACGACCGTCCAGTGCGGCGTGAATCAAGCGGCGCGACATCTCGCGCGGTATTTTGCCGTGCGCGGCAACAGCGATGGCGACATCGCGCGCGTGCATCTTCGTGCCGAGGTGCCGATCCCGGGCGTGCGCGGTGGCGTTAAACTCGAACGGACCGCGATTGCGACACTCGTTCCAAACCACACGGCTGGGGCGATGATGCCACAGTATGCCGTGACGTGGGTGCCCGAAAAAGCTGGACCTTATCCGCGTTTTGCGGGAACGCTTTCCGTTGCGAGCAGCGAGGATTACGACTCCTTCGATCTCGTGCTCGAGGGCAGCTACGAGCCGCCGCTCGGTGCGGTCGGAGCCGCCTTCGACGCGGTCGTCGGACATCGCATCGCGGAATCCACCGCGCGAAATTTGCTCGCCACGATCGCGGATTCGATCGAAGCCGATTTTCACGAGATCGAATCTGCCAAAACGACGATTCGCGAAGAACAGCTTCGCGTGGCACCGCAGACCTGATGGCGAAACCGAAACCGCAACTCGACGAGCCCTTACCCGCGACGCTCCGTTTCGTCGCCGCGATCGGAATTTTCATCTTCATCGGCTGGTTTCTGATGTTCGTCCTGCTCGAGGATCGGTGGTAGCATGCACGTTAACCGGTACGAAAAAATCTGGATCACGTTTGGCATCGCGATGCTCGCGATTTTTCTCGTGACGATAACGACGGCCGCCCTCGTGGAAGGCTTCATCCCTCCGAGTCACGTCCAGAGCATCGATCCCGCGAAGGTCGCATCGACAGCGCCATTCGATCATCCCGGGCTGCACAAAATCAGAACTGGCGAGTACGAGGCGTATTACGTCGGCCATATCTTCGCATGGGAGCCGCGGACGTTGACGATTCCCAAGGGCGCGCACGTTACGTTCTTCGTGACCTCGACCGATGTGATTCACGGCTTCAGTATTCCAGAAACAGGTGTCAATACGATGGTCTCACCCGGTTGGGTCAGCACGGTAACGCATACGTTTGCGAAGGCCGGCACCTATCTCTTGCTGTGCAACGAGTATTGCGGCGGCGGACACCAAGCGATGGCCACGAGCATCAACGTACGATGACGACGTTTCCGCCTTCGCCCGTAGCGCAAAAACGTGATCCGGAATTCTTAGCTCGGTATACCGTTGCCAACGAGAATCTGCTCGTTCTCGCACAGATCTACACCGCGACGTTCGCTCTCGCGCTCGGTTCGCTCTTCGGTCTGCTGCAAACGTTCTCACGCGCGAACTTCATCGTCATGCCGCCGGAATTCGATTATTATCGCATGCTCACGGCGCACGGGGTCCTACTCGCGCTCGTCTTCACGACATTCTTCATTATCGGACTCTTTCAATTCGCGATTTATCGTACCATCGCTCGACCGGGACGTTCGCTCAAACTAGGCTGGTTCGGCTATGCCGTCATGCTTCTGGGCACGATCATGGCGGCAACGTCGATCCTCGCTGGGAATGCGAGCGTGCTCTACACGTTTTACGCACCGCTCAAAGCCTCGCCGTGGTTCTATTTCGGCGCGACGTTTCTCGTGCTCGGCACGTGGGTGATCGCAGCCGAAGTCATCGAGAACGTCATTTGGTTCAAGCGTCGCCACGCGAGCGAGCGCATTCCGCTTCCGGCGTTCATCGGTGCGACGACGATGATCATGTGGGTCATCGCAACGCTGGGTGTCGTCGCGGAGATGGGCTTACTCATTCCGTGGTCGCTCGGCTGGACCTCCGGCATCGACGTCGAGCTCACGCGAATATTGTTCTGGTATTTCGGGCACCCACTCGTGTACTTCTGGATCATGGGGGCGTACCTCGTGTGGTACACGGTCGTCCCGACGACCTTCGGCGGTCGCGTCTTTAGCGACTCGCTCACGCGCCTCGCCTTCATCTTTTTGCTCTTGCTATCGACGCCCGTGGGCCTGCACCATCAATTCCTCGATCCGGGCATCAGCGCGACGTGGAAATGGCTCCACATGGCGCTGACGTACGGCGTCGTGGTGCCATCGTTCATGACGGCCTTCGCACTCTTCGCGACCTTTGAGATTGCCGCGCGTCGCGCGGGAAAACGCGGTTTCTTGGCGATCGTGCGCTGGCTACCGTGGAAAGACCCCGTTTTTACGGGCGCGGCACTGGGGATGTTGCTCTTTATTCCCGGCGGTTTTGGCGGCATCGTCAACGCGTCGTACAGCATGGACGTTCTCGTTCACAACACGATGTGGATCGTCGGCCACTTCCATATTACGGTCGGCGGGCCGGTCGCGCTTACGTTCATGGCTGTCGCCTACAAACTCGTCCCAACCCTTACCGGACGCAAGCTCTTCGCACCCAAACTCGCACTCGCACAGACATACGTGTTTTTTGGCGGTATGAGTTTGATGTCGCTCTCGATGCACTGGGCCGGGCTTTTGGGATCGCCACGTCGTTCGTCGGATGTGTCGTATGCGGGCTCCGCGGTCGCGGCGGCGTGGCACCCGCACATGGTCGCAGCTGCAATCGGCGGTATCTTCCTTTTCATCAGCATCGTCATGTTCGTTATCGTCGCCGTGGGAACGCGGTTACAAGACGAACGTGCGATCGAACCCGTCCCATTCGCCTTTGCCGAGGTCGACCCCAATGCGATGTCGACTCCGCGCGTCTTCGACGCACTCGGCCGGTGGGCGGGTGCCGCGCTCGCGCTCGCCGTCATTGCGTACGCGGGACCGATGCACGAGTATCTTTCGCAGGCGCACTATCTGGCGCCGGGGATGCGCACGTGGTGATCGCGAGCGGCCACCTACGCGCGTCTCCTACGGCGATGGTTTCGAAATAGCGTAGCCGTCGTCGGCGTCGAGGATATCGAGAATTTTGGAAAGCTCGGGCCGCTCCGCCATCACGGGATGGCGCTCGCGCACGAGCACTTGGTCGTCCGGTGCCATGCGTTCGACGACGAACGACTCGAGCTTCGCGTTCAATGCCGGGGCGGCTGCGGGATCGACGCGCTCTGCGAGCCACGTTTCGATCTCGCGCTCGTCGGCCGCTCGTGCGACGACGTCACGAAAGGCGTCCATATCGAGCCCGAGTCGCTTGATGACGAACGCACTGAATCCGGTGTCGTGGTTGAGATAGAGATCGATCGTACCGCCGGGAAGTTCGGCGCGAAGCTTGTCGATCGTTCGCGGGATGAAGTAAAAACCGAGCATCGTCGCACGCGAGCTACGCGGCTTGTGCGTTAGTAGGTTTAGTGGCGTCACGTCATACTCCATCGTTGAGGGGCGCTTGCGTCAAATCCGAATCTCATCGATGCCAACGCAACGTGAAGCGCGCTACTCTCCACGTGCCGTTTGCACCAAATACACGACTGCCGATGCGGATACGACGGCCGTAACACACCAACCGGCAATCGCGAGCGTGAGGCCCAGACGTTGTTCGCCCATGATCTCTCGACTGCGTCCGACGAGCATCATGAGGCCGAGCGTGAACGGCGTCGCGATCCCGCCCGCAATGCCGCTAAAGAAGAGCAATTTGATCGGTGGTACGCCGACGAGTGCGATCGCAGCACTGATTCCGAGCGAGGCGACGAGCGTCCAATAAAAACGATCCGCACTCGCAAAACTCGCGTCGAGACTGCTGCGCCAGCCGAACGCCTCCGCCATCACGTACGCACTCGTTCCCGCAAGGACCGGCACGGCGATCAACGCCGATCCGAGTAGGCCCAGTCCGAAGACGAGTCCCGCGTATTTTCCGGCGAACGGGACGAGGGCCGAGGCGGCGTCCTGCGCGGTTTCGACCGTCTTGTGATGGACGCCGAGTGTCGCTCCGGTGGTAACGACGATGAACCAAAAGATGAAGCCCGCGAAGACGATGCCCGCGACGGCCTCCGCTTGGACGAGACCGATCCGTCGTAACGGTTGGCCTTCCTCGCTCGTTTCGACCGTTTCCCACACGTATGCGTAACTCGTGAGCGTCGTACCGAGCAGTGCGATCGCACCGGCGATATACGCGTGATTATTTTCGAAATGCGGGACGAGCGAACCGCGCAAGACGGCGAGCCAGTTGGGGTGTGCGAAAAATGCCGTCGCGATATATGCAAAAAAGACGATCGTGAGGTACTTAAGGATATTCGTAATGGAATCGCTCTTGCCGATGATGAGCGCGGCAGCCGCAAGCCCGGCGAATGGCACGACGAACCAACGGTAATCGATGCCCGTGATGATCTGCAGGGCAGCACCACCACCCTCGAGATCGGCTGCGAGCGTGATGATATTTACTGCGAGCACGGCAACGAGCGCGGAGATCGCGAGTCCGTGGCCGTAGCGTACGCGAATACAATCTTCGAGCCCGCGTTTGCTCGCGACGCCGATGCGCGCGGCAATCGCTTGCACCACGGCGAGCATCGGGATGACGAGCAACACGAGCCAGGCGAGTCCGTAGACGGTCGACGCCCCGACGATCGCGAGCGTCGCGACCGTTGTCGGGTCGTTATCCGATGCGCCCGAGACGATCCCGGGACCGAGTCCTTTGAGGACACGCCCGATCGTAATGGGAACGGGGCGCTCGCCTTTCACGGGAGTGCTCACCGTACCGGCTTTGATCGCTTGCCGTCGATCCGAACCACCCCAATGGCACCCAGATCGGGAGCGATTTAGCCTTTGGCTTCTTCGGCGACTTTCGCGCGGTGATATTGGCCGCTCGTGCCGGGATTGGGGCTCTCGCCCTGGGTGTAGGCGTGGAGGGCTGCTGTGTAGAGCTGGTTCTGCTGAGCCTTCGCGAGTTGTGACCACGGAAGGTCGAGACGGAGTTTGGGCGGGTGAATCGTACGTTTTGCGGCCATTTCGGTCTTGTGCGGCGGTGTGGCCCCGATTCCCCGCCGTCAGGCCTCGGGCGCCCTGGCGCGGGCACGCCGATCGTCGACCGCGTGCAAGAAGGCATCGTACAACGTCTTCGTGCTCGTCGGAAGCGTCCGGTAATAGTACGTATCGGAAACGGTCGGCCGATCTCGCGCGGGAAGCACGAGGCGTTTTTCAGCCGCGAACGCGCCAAGTGCCGCCGCGACGGGCTTCTCGGTGCCGTCGCTCCGAATGATGCCGAACGTCATTTCATGCGGCGCGCGATCGAAGGGCGGCTCGCTGCGGAGCCGCTCGTCGTAATCGGCCCAACACCACCAATACGCACCGAGGCGGCCATCGGCGTGAAGTCGGTCGAGGACGGCCGTGCAGTACGCCGCATTTTCGCTCTCGCGCAAACACGCGTAGGTCGCAAAGATCGGATCGTCGGGCGAGATCGTCGGATTGGGTGGCTCGTCGGGAAGCGCGACGCGTTCGAAGGGCGAGAGCTTTCCAGAGGGACACGTCGGGTTGCCGAACTCGGTGAAGAGGACGTCCTTGAACGAGAATGCCGCCGCGAGCGATGCGAGGAACGGAACGACTTCGGGATCGAGGCGATCGCGTGCGAACCCACTGTAGACGCTGTAGCCGTGCATCGTGGCGAAGGCGTGCGGCTCGCAAAACGTCGCGAACCGGAGATTGCGATCGCGCGTGAGGTCTTCGCCATGCGTTCCCGCAACGACGGGCAGGCGCGAAGTTTCGCGGAGCGCCTTCGTGAGCGTACGACTCCACGCGGCGGCGACGTAGGGATCCGCGGGCTCGCGCAGGTTGCTAAACTCATTGCCTAAATCCCACGCGAGGATCGCAGGATGTTCGCACAAGCGCTCGCCGACGGCGCGCGCGAGCCGAACCTGCGCCTCGAGCAACGGCCCTTGGTAAAAATCGCCGATGCCGTGGGGCGATTCGCGCTCGCCCGTGATGGTTCGAAAACGACCGTGCGGTGTGGTTCGATCGAGCGTCCACGCAGGGAGCCAATTCACACCGCTCATATGGCCGCTAAAGAGCGTCGGCATGACGCGGAGGTTAGCTTCGTGTGCGAGCGTCACGAAGCGCTCGAGACGCGCGAGCATCACGGGTTCGATCGTTTGCGCGTTCGGTTGAAAATCTTCCCACGTCAAAAAGAAACGAACCGTCTCGAGGCCGAGCCCGACAATGCGGGCGAAATCTTCGGCGATCTCGCCCTCGTCGAAGGAACGCCACATCGCCATCGCACTGCGTCGGGGCCAATAGTTGATCCCGAGAGCGAATCGCTCCCGTGCCTTCTGGTCAAGCAAGCGTACTCGCCCTCCCTCGAATCTCGCGCTGCATGTGTGACGTGACGATTCGCTCGTTCGCGCACCGTTTCCGGGCACGATCGCGTTACGCGGTCGTCTTTATTCTCTTTCCACCCAATGAGGAAGCCTTCGAATGAAATTACGACCTCTCGCAAGTGCGGCACTCTTCACCGGCGTTACCACGGCTGCGATGCTCCTCGGTTCCCTCACGACGCCGTCGTCGCCGAGTGCGACATTCGGAACGTATGCGGCGCAGGCAGCTCTCGCCGACGAAGATGGCAAGCATGGCGATCGCGGCGAGCGCAAGGATGAGAATTGCATCAACCCGGCGGGTTACGAACGTGGTCGATGCGATCGTGGTGACGGCGAACAAAAAGAGCACCATCGCAAGCATCGCAAACATCACGGTCAGGGCTCCCTGCAGAATGCGACGATCAGCGGTACCGTGCTTTCGGTCAACGGTAACACCGCGCAAGTTCGGCTCGATAACGGCCGCACGATTACGGTCGATACGGCGGGCATGCAAGTCGGCGTCGGTCAGCATCTCGTGCTCAACGGGTGTTATCAAAACGGTATCTTCGTGGTCAACTGCAACGGGACGCAAAACGGCAACGGCAACGGCAACGGAAACGGTTACGGCCAGCAACAGGTCAGCGGCGCGATTCTTTCCCTCAGTGGGAATATCGTGACGCTCGTGGGATTGCCGCCCGTGCGCGTCGATATCACGCGTGCGCAAGCGAACAATGCGATCTCGGGTCAACTGACGATCGCACGCTCGATCACGGCATACGGCTATTCGCAAAACGGGACGTTCTACGCGACCAGTATCCGCTAAGACTCCGGTCGTTCGCGCTTGGGCATCGACGCAAGTCGGTGCCTTTCGCGTGTCGCGTGCTCGTTGGGCGAGAGAGAAAGCCGGTTGTTTTGGAAAAGAGCCCGTGTATGGACGAGACGGCGAACCTACTCGACGGGCGGTATCGCATCGATGCGTTGCTCGGCGAAGGCGCGACCGGAACCGTTTCGCGCGGCTACGACACGCTGCTCGGGCGTTCGGTCGCGATCAAGATTCTCAAGTCGGCGTACGGTCGCGACGCGGAGATCGTCGAACGTTTTCACGTCGAAGCGCGAATGGCGGCGCGGATCGTCGATGCGCACGTGGTCGCAATGTACGATATCGTCTCGGATGGTCGGACGCATGCGATCGTGATGGAGTGCGTCGAAGGGCCGTCGCTCGCGACGGTGCTCAAAGAAGCGGGCGTGCTCGAGGAAACGCGCGCGATCGGGTTCGCGCGGCAGATCGCAGCCGCGCTCGGCGCGGCGCACGCACAACAGCTCGTCCACCGCGATCTCAAACCGGCGAACGTCCTGGTCAATCCCGCGGGCGTTCTTAAAGTTACCGATTTCGGGCTCGCGCGTGCATTCGGCCATAGCGATCTCACGATCGATTCCCCGGGAACGCTCGTTGGAAGCGTGCACTATTTTTCGCCCGAGCAGGCGCGAGGCCGCGCACTCGGACCGCCCTCCGATCTCTATAGTCTCGGCATCATGCTCTACGAATTTTGCTTCGGTGCCGTACCGTTCACGGGAAATTCTGCCGTCGCGATCGCGCTCGCGCACGTCGAAGCGCCAGCTCCCACCGTCGCGGATTTGCAACACGGGATGTCGATCGGGCTCGCGCGCATCGTCGCACGTCTGTTGCACAAAGATCCGCGCGAACGTTTCGCGTCGGCAAACGACCTCGAGATCGCGCTCGCGCGACTCGTTGCATCGCCCGCCACGGGAGCCGGCGGATCGTATGCAACCGATGCGCCGACGCTCGCCGCGACCCCGGTCGGCGTGCCACCCAAACGTCAGCCACGTCCCGGTCCGGCCGCAACGAACGTGTCGCGTCTATCGTCCGCGCGCGGGTTGCCGGGCTCGGCGCGCGCTCTCGCGATCGGCTCGGCGCTGCTCGCACTCGTCGTGCTCGCGTTTGTGGTTGGACGGCCGAAGCCGATCGCGATCGCCGACGTGCGCGGTCGTTCCGTCGATCGCGCGCGAACGCTGCTGGTCGCGAGTGGGTTGCACGTCGCGACCCTCGCGAGAGCCGACGAACGCACGCGCGCAGGTCTCGTCGTCGCGCAAAATCCGCGCCCGGGGACTTCGTCGACCGCGGGCTCGACCGTGACGCTCACGGTGAGTTCCGGGCTGCCTTTGCTCGCGATCCCGAACTTGATCGGCACGAGCTTTGCGGCCGCCGCCGCGCGCTTGAGACCCGTGAAATTACACGTGCGTTATGCGGCTGCATACGCGGATGCCGCCGCCAATTCGGTGATCGAGCAGATTCCCTCGGCGGGAACGCTCGTGCGTCAAGGTTCGAACGCAATCGTCGTCATCTCGACCGGCAGCAAGCCGCGCGAGACCGTCTCGGGTGGCGGCGGTGACGGCGGCGACTAATGGCGCCCGCGAGCGTTTAGAGTTCGGCGATATCGAGTGCGGTTGTCGTGTCGTCGAGTGTGGCGAGGAGATCGAACATTGCCGTCGTCTTCGGTAATTCGTAGCGGAAAAAGTAACGACACGTCGTGAGTTTTCCCGCGTAGAAGGCGTCGGTCGTGGTTGTCGCCGCGTGTGCGTTTGCGACGCGCGCTTGCGCGAGCCACATCCACGCGATGACGATCGTCCCGAGCGCGTCGAGATAGATCGTCGCGTTCGCGAGCGCGCGTTGCGCACCGAGTTCGCGTTGCGCAGCGACGAGAATCGCCGTTACCACTTCCGCGCGGTCGACGCTCGCTGCGAGCGCGTCTGCTTCGCTTGCGAGCTTCGCATCGGTGCGCGCCTGCGCGATCTCTCCACGCATACGCGCGAGCAAGAGCGTGAAACCGATTCCGCCGCCGAGCGTCACCTTGCGACCGAGAAGGTCGAGTCCTTGAATACCCGTCGTGCCCTCGTGAATCGGGTTGAGCCGCTGATCTCGGAAGAGTCGTTCGACGGGATATTCAGGCGAATAGCCGTAGCCGCCGAGGACTTGAATCGCGAGCGAGTTCGCGTCGCAACCGTGTTCGGATGGCCATGTCTTCGCGATCGGCGTGAGCACTTCGAGCAACTGGTGCGCGGCTTCGCGTTCGGCGGGTTCGGGATGGGAAGACTCGTCGTCGACGAGTCGCGCGCAATAGGTGACGATCGCGAGGCCGCCCTCGACGATCGCTTTTTGCGCGAGCAACATCCGGCGCACGTCCGCGTGTTCGACGATCGGAACCGGCGGTGCCGTGGGATCTTTCGAGCCCGTGCGTCGGCCCTGCGGCCGCGTCTTCGCGTAGTCGAGTGCGTACCGATACGCCGCGTACGCGGTGCACGTCGCCCACGCTCCGATGCCGATGCGCGCCTCGTTCATCATGTGGAACATCTGGCGCATGCCCGCGTGCTCTTGGCCGACGAGATAGCCGATGCATGCGCCACGATCGCCGAGCGAGAGCGCGCAATTGCTGATGCCGCGTTGGCCGAGTTTATGATTGAGCCCGACGACCGTGATGTCGTTGCGTATCGTGGCGTTGCCACTCGGGTCGAGGGCAAACTTCGGTACGATGAAGAGCGAAATGCCCTTCACGCCCGCGGGCGCACCAGGCAGGCGCGCGAGCACTAAATTGATGATATTTTCGGAGAGTTCGTGCTCGGATCCCGAGATCCACATCTTATTCCCGGTCAGTCGATACGTCCCGTCGGCATGGGGTACGGCGATCGTCGCGACCTCCGCAAGCGACGAGCCGGCTTGCGGTTCCGTGAGTGCCATCGTGCCGAAATAGCGGCCCTCGACCATCGGTTCGAGCCACGTTTTCTGCTGTTCGGTCGACGCGAAGACGGCAAGCAGATTCGCCGCGCCCTGCGTGAGAAACGGATAGCCCGCCGCGGGACCGTTCGCCGCGCTAAAAATGAGCTGCGTCGCGACGGTCATGAGGTGCGGAAGCTGCATACCACCGTGCTTCGCATCGAACCCCACGGCCATAAAACCGGCCTCGATGAATGCGTCGAGCGCGCCTTGGAGTGCGGGGAGCGTGTGCACGACGCCATCGCGCAACGTCGGCTCGAACGCATCGAGGTCCGATGCGATCGGCGCGAAGCGCTCGCCCGCAAGATCGTATGCCGTATCGATGATCGAGGCGAATGAATCGACGTCGTGCTCGGCATATCGCTCGCGCGAAACGAGATCGCCGAGACCTTGCATCGCATAGAGTTGGAAATCGAGATCCCGGCGGAGCAGAGCGTCGAACGTCGTTGCGATCATAGGGAGCGCTTTAACCGGATGCTGCTATCAGTCATGCCGAGCGGGCGCGGCGAGCGCCGACGTCGCGCCGCGGAAAATAAAAACGAGACGACCGCAACGGTCGCCTCGTCGTACGTGAACGGAAGCGTCCTCTAGAACATATTCCAGAGGAACTGGTTGTAGACTTCGTGGTGGTATTGCACTTCTTGCGCCTTCACGAACGTCCCGAGTAAGCGCGGGCACCGATCGGCACTGGCCTCTTTGAGCTCCGCATAACGTTCTTTAACGTCGGCTCCGAAGAGCTCCGTCGTCCAGTCGGATTTGCGAAATTTCGCGATGGCGTCGTAGATGTTGTCGGGGAGAAAGCGCGCGGCCTGACGGATATTCGGATCGCTCGAGATCGTGCCGTGGAGGCCGGTTTTGAAGACGGAAAGCAGCGCCATGTACGGGTTCGCATCCGGTGCGACCGAGCGCACCTCGACGCGTGCACTCCGCTCGTTGCCGAAGGGAATGCGGACCATCGAACCGCGATCGATCGCTGAAGCTTTGATTTGATTCGGGGCTTCGAAATGCGGATCGAGACGGCGGTATGCGTTGACGCTGGAGTTCAGCGCGAGACAGATGTCGTCTCCGTGCGTGAGGATGCGATCGATGAAATCCCAGCCGAATTTCGAGAGCCGTTCCTCACCGTTGGCATCCCAGAAAATATTCTTGCCGTCTTTCATGACGGAGACGTTGGTGTGCATGCCGTTGCCATTGACACCGACGACGGGCTTGGGCAAGAAGCTGACCGACATTCCCAGACGCGTCGCGACTTGGCGGCAGATCAGTTTGTAGAGTTGGATCGTGTCGGCAGCCGCGACGACTTCTCCGTAAGAGTAGTTGATCTCGAACTGCGACGGTGCGACCTCGGGGTGATCTTTCTCGTTCTCGAAGCCCATGGCTCGCTGTACTTCGGCCACCGTGTCGATGAACGTGCGCAGCGGGTCGCCTGGCAACGAGTGGTAGTACCCACCGGTATTGACGTATTCGAACTTGCCCGTTTCGTGGAAATGACGTTCGGCATCGAGGCCGGCGAAAACGAAGCCTTCGATTTCGTTCGCCGCGTTGAGCGTGTAGCCGTCTTTTTCGAACGCCTCGGTCGAAAGCGTTTTGAGCGTCCCGCGGATGTCGCCGGCAAACGGTTTGCCGTCGCGTCCGAGGACGTCACCGAAAACCAGGACTTTTCCGGGACCAAAAATGTCGCCCGGCGCCCAGTAAAAAGCAGCCCAGTCGATTGCGAGACGGAGATCGCTTTCTTTTTGCGCTGTAAACCCACGAATCGACGACCCGTCGAACGTGAGGTTGTCGAACGATTTCAACAAAAATTTCTTGTCGTAATCGAGCATGTGCAGCCGACCTTCGAGATCGCTGAAGAGGACGGTGACCGCTTTAATGCGCGTTTCGCCCGCCAAATATTTTAGGCGCTTCGCTTGGATCTCGGCAGCCGGAAGACGTTTGCTGCGATCGGCTTTCGCGGCGAGGTTGAGGGTTTCGAGCTCGCTGTAGGAGAGCATCAAAAAGTCGCGGAGATCGGTGGACATCGGTAGTGTTCGCACTCCTTGGTGGGCCACGAAAAAGAACGGCCCGTTCGGCTACGGGCGACTTTTAAGAGATGCCGCCAAGGGGGAGCGGAATCTTTCGGCCATCTGTTACAAGGAGCTACACCATTTTGTTGGCGGCGTTGCTGAGCGTGCTGTCGGTTTTCGCGCGGAAGGCACCGAGCCCGACGATCGCGACCAAGGCGATGAGCGCGATGATGATGGCGTACTCGACGAGCCCTTGGCCGCACTCGTCGAGCATGAGGGTCCGAAATGCAGTCATGGTAGTTCTCCAGGTCTAGTGCGGCGAGCGACTCGGGTCTTTCCCACACCATCGGAGGACAAGCACGCCGTCGCGAGGTGTGGGTCGCGAGAGAAGCGGGTCTGTTCGCGAGATGAGAAGCAGGTCACACGTCCGCTTTCGATTGCCCGGTCGCGGGCGTGTCGATCCTCCGCTCGACCGATTCAGTTCAGGGTGTTGGCCGCATTGCTGAGTGTATTGTTCGCCTTATTGCCGAGGAAGCTGAGGCTGACGAGCGCGACGACCGAGACGAGCGCGATGATGAGGGCGTACTCGACGAGGCCTTGACCGCGATCGTCGCCGAGAAACGAGCGAATGACTATCATAGGAGAAGCCGTAGCCCCTTATAGCGTGGCTTGATTCGACATTCGTGAGGGCGGGTGGAATCAAGAACAATTGTGGAAGTTCCGGGCCGTTCTTGCCGTTCTTGAGAAGGTCCCGCGGTTCGCTACCTGCTGCGGTGATGGTTTGACACGGCGCACATCGCCTTATAAAGCCCGCTCGACGCTCGCCTAGCGCCCGGCTGGACTTCCGACCCATTTTCCGGTAAGCTTCGACTTCGCGATTCCAAGGGCGCTCGTGCGCTCGAAAATCCGGGTTTCTCCGGTCGTGGTGCTTGTCGCCACGTATGTAGGGCTGTCGCACACTCGTGTGCGCAGCCGTCTCCACCTACATCGACAGGACGGATATGGCTAGTACTTCCACATCGAAAAAACGCAACGCCGCCAAAAAAGAGCGACGTCCCAAACGCAAGATCTGTAACTTTTGCGCCGACAAACAGCCCGAAATCAATTACAAAGATGTCACGCGGTTGCGTAAATACATTTCGGAGCGCGGGAAAATTTTGCCGCGCCGCATCAGCGGGAACTGCGCCAAGCATCAGCGCCTGCTCACCGTCGCGGTCAAACGCGCACGCGTCATTGCCTTCTTACCCTTCGTCGCGGACTAGATCATGAAGATCATTTTGATGAGCGATGTAAAATCGCTCGGCACGACCGGCACCGTTCTCGAAGTCGCCGACGGCTATGCTCGCAACTTCTTGCTCCCACGTGGCCTCGCAGCCGAAGCCTCCAAAGGCTCGCTCGCGCTTCTCGAACAGCAGCGGAAAGCCAAAGCCCGGCGCGATGCCGAGGCGGTCGCGATGTCGGAGGCGCTCGGCAAGCAACTCGAAGGCTTACAAGTCACCGTTCCAGCGAAAGCCGGCGGCAACGGCAAACTCTTCGGCGCGGTCACGAATGCGAATGTTGCCGATGCGATTCACGCGGCGCTCGGGGTCGAGATCGATCGCCACAAGATCGAGGTTCCCGATAACATCAAGTCGCTCGGAAGCTATCCCGTCGAGATCCGACTCGGTAAGAACATCGTGGCGAAGACCACGGTGAAAGTTATCGCCTCGACCACCTAAAGGCAGCAATGGCCGTCGGCACGGATCTCGCGAATCTCGCTCGTTTCCGCCGAAAGTTCGGCGGAGACGACGGCATGCGCCGATACGTGGCGGCACTCTACGAGCTACTTGCGGATACGATCGGCTCGGATAAGCTGGTCTTACGAGCGGGGAAACTCGACGCACTCAAACTCATGCGCTCGAGCGTGCTCGCCGAGCGCATCTTGGCATTGCAGCGGCTCGTCTTCGAGGATCCCACGCTCGACCGCGTGCCACAGCCGGCGAAATTCGGCGATGTGATTGCGGAGGTCGAAGACGGCCTTGCCGATCTCGTCGCGCAGCGAACGCTCGAAGAGAAGATCGAAACGAAAGTGAATATCAAGATGGCCGAGCGTCATCTCGATTATCTCAAAGATCTCAAGCTCGAGGCGATTCGGGACGACGCCGGCCCCGAGACGCCGGCGACCGAGAAGAAGCTCCGCGATCTCGTCGCACTCGACGAGCGCAAACTCTCTGCGAGCGCGCTCGCGCTCGTGCGCCCGAGCGTGCTCGCCGACGTGGTCGGACAAAAAGCCGCAATCGCATCGTTGCTCGCGAAGATTTCGTCGCCGTTTCCGCAGCATGTCATTCTCTACGGACCACCAGGTGTGGGAAAAACGACGGTCGCTCGCCTCGCGCTCGAAGTTGCGAAAAAGCGCGATTACACGCCGTTTGCCGCCGACGCACCCTTCGTCGAGGCGAGCGGGGCGACGCTACGTTGGGATCCGCGTGAGACGACGAATCCCCTACTCGGCAGCGTGCACGACCCGATCTATCAGGGCTCGCGGCGCGAGTTTGCCGAGGGCGGCATTCCCGAACCGAAGCTCGGGCTCGTGACCAAAGCGCACGGCGGCGTGCTCTTCATCGACGAGATCGGTGAGATGGATGCCGTGCTCCAAACGAAGCTGCTGAAGGTTCTCGAAGACAAGCGATTTTCGTTCGAATCGTCGTATTACGACGAGAGCGATCCGAGCGTGCCCGCATATGTGAAGAAACTCTTCAACGATGGGGCACCTGCCGATTTCGTGATGATCGGCGCGACGACGCGCGATCCGAGCGAAATCGATGCGGCAATCCGCTCGCGTTGCGCCGAAGTCTTCTTCGAACCGCTCACCGAAACACAAGTACGCGACATCGTGACGGGTGCGGCGAAACGTTTGAGCGTTAAACTCGCGCCGCGCGTTGCCGAACTCGTTGCATCCTATACGATGGAAGGGCGCAAAGCCGTGCAGATTCTCAGCGACGCCCACGGTCACGCGCTCTTTCGCGCGCAGCAGCGTCCGTCGCGCGCGGCTCGTGCGGCGGCGACGATCGTCGAAGACGACGTCACGACCGTCGTGCAAGCGGGTCGGCTCGTACCGCACACGCCCGTGCGCGCGAAGCGCGGGCGCGAGATCGGCAAAGCCCTCGGTCTCGGCGTCGCGCATCACGTCGGTAGCATCATCGAAATCGAAGCGATCGCTTTTGCCGCGCGTGAAGCGCGCAAGGGGACGATCCGCTTCAACGACACTGCGGGCTCGATGGCCAAGGATAGTGTTTTCAACGCAAGTTCGGTCGTGCGTGCCGTGGCGGGTGTCGATCCGCAAGATTACGACGTGCACGTCAACGTGGTCGGCGGCGGGAATATCGATGGCCCCTCAGCGGGGCTCGCCGTCTTTTTGGCGCTCTATTCCGCGATCACGAAGACGCCGCTTCCCCGCGATGTCGCGATTACGGGCGAGCTCTCGATTGCGGGCAACGTGCGTGCTGTCGGTGGGATCGTCGAGAAAATGTACGCAGCGCGCCAAGCGGGGATGCGGCTCGCGATCGTGCCGCGCGAAAACGAACGCGACGTCGATCGAACGCTCGGCGATATGGAAATCGTGACGGTTCGCAACGTGCGCGAAGCCTTCGATGCCCTCGAGCTCGCGCGTCCGCGTCGGAGCACGCGCTAAATGGCGATCGCGGCAACGGGGTACGGTCAGGTCGATCGTATACCACCGAATAATCTCGAAGCCGAGATGGCGGTGATCGGATCGATCCTCGTCGATCGCGAGATGATGTCCGGTGTGAGTGAGATTCTCTCCCCGCCGGATTTTTACGCGCACGTTCACGAGACGATTTTCCTCGCACTCGTGAACCTATACGAACGCGGCGAACCTCTCGATAAAATCACGCTGGCCGAAGAATTACGGCGCAAATCACTGCTCGAAAACGTCGGCGGGTTACCGTATCTCAATTCGCTCATGGATACGGTGCCGACGGCCGCGTCGGCTGAGTATTACGCGCACATCGTACGCGAGAAGTCGAGTTTGCGCGGCCTGATCCACGCGGGTACCGAGATCACGAAAATCGGCTTCGAAAACGAAGAGGACGTGGAAGGCGCGCTCGATCGCAGCGAACAGATCGTCTACGACGTCGGCCGCAAGCAGAATCGTTCCGAGTTCTCGCCGATCAATAAGCTGCTCAAAGGCGCGTTCGAACAGATCGATCGCGCGTATCATAACCGCGGCGATCGGACCGGACTCACCTCGGGCTTCAAGGATATCGACGAATATACGGCCGGTTTCCAACCGGGAAACTTCGTCATTCTCGCGGCGCGCCCGGCGATGGGGAAGACCTCGATGGCACTCACGATGGCCGCCGCCGTCGCGAAGGACGAACAGCGACCCGTCGCATTCTTCTCCCTCGAAATGACGAACGAGGAGCTCGTCACGCGTTTGCTCTGCGCCGAGTCGCGAATTAACTCGATGAATCTCAAGCGCGGTAATATTCGCGACCCCGAGTGGGAGAAAATCTCCAGCGGCATGAGCGCGCTCTCGCAGTTGCCGATCTACATCGACGATTCGGGGACGGTGACGGTCACCGAAATCCGTAGTCGTTGTCGGCGTTTGCAAGCGGGCGACGGTCTCGCGGCCGTCTTCATCGATTACTTGCAGCTCGTGCGCCCCTCGACGTCGTCGCGACCACAAAATCGCAACGACGAACTCTCGGAGATTTGCCGCACGCTCAAGGCGACGGCCAAAGATCTGCAGATCCCGATCTTCGCCCTCGCGCAACTCAACCGCGGCGTCGAGTCCCGCAACGATAAACGGCCGATGCTTTCGGATCTGCGCGACTCCGGCGCGATCGAGCAAGAGGCCGACATGGTCACGTTCTTGTACCGCGATGCGTACTACAATCCCGAGAGTGCCCCCGAACCCGATCTAACCGAGTTCATCATCGCGAAGAGCCGGAGCGGCCCGACGGGAACGGTGAAGTTGCGCTTCCTCAAAGAGCACACGCTCTTCGTACCCTACGGCGAAGGCGCGCATTATTCCGGACCGTGATGTCGAGACTGCCGGCGACGCAGAATCGGTGCGTGCCGAGGGGGGATCGGCGACCTACGTGCTCGATGGGTCGTCACTCTTCATAAGCGCGCTCGAAGGCGATCGCGCGTCGTACGCGGCGCTCGTGCGCGAACTCAATGCGATCGCGGTCGGTCGGTTTGCCGCCGTCTTGGTGGCGCGTTTTTCGTCCGGTGACGAGCGTATCGATGTGCTTCGCGCCCTCGGGTTTTTCGACGACGTCGATACCTTCGATGGGGACGTCTCGCTCGTCCGCGACGTACGATGATGGAGAGCTTGGATCGCGTACGAGCGGTTCGCGGCTCGCGTGAGAAAAGAGCCGCTTCCCGCCCAACGCCGAACGTCTGTTACGTGAAGACCCGCGATCGAAGGAGTGCCGCATGAGCGACCACCGCCACAAGACGCCGCTGCGTGGAACGAAGGCGACGCCCCATCCCAAACCCGGCGAAGCAAATTATACGGCGATGAACTATCAGTATGCGGGACACGTCGGACACATCCATGAGGTCGTGGAGATCGGTGGCCGTCAGCTCGCGAAGGTTGGGTTCGACGATCGGAAGATCGTGTATTACCTTCTCGACGATCTCGAACTCGACGACAGTGCGAAAAAAGGAACGTTCCACGACGTTCCAGAGACAACATAGAAAAAACGGTGCGGACCGAAGTCCGCCCGTCGTGCGAATTACTTCGTTGAGAGCGTGTAGGTAAAATCGACCTGACGGTTCGGTAATCCGAAGCGTTCCTGCGCTCTGGGTTGACCCGCGGCGTAGGTGTTGGTTGCCAGCGGCACGCCGACATTTTCGAGACCCTGATAGAACGCTTGACTACTGAATAGATTGTTGACGGCGATCCCGAGGCGACCGGGGCCGACGGGGCCGGCAATCACGAAATCGGCGAAACCGTACGGTCCGAGATTTTTCGTGTTGTTATCGGAGATGTGGTGGTACGCGATTCGAACGTTCGCGTTGTGTACGAACTCGTAGTTGAGGCCGAGGTTGTACTGATGCAATGGCACGTTGGGTAGTTGCGAACCTTGGATGAGGGTCGACTGCCGCACCAGCAGCGAGACGGGCGCGCTTACGAGTTGCACCGCATCGATGCCGTAGTCGTAGTCGAGGGCGACGCGACGTATGAGGCGTTGACGTCCGGAGACTTCGAGGCCTTGGGCGCGAACGTGACCTAAATTTACGGGCGCTGAAATGCCGAGGCCCGTGTTCGTATCGAAGGTCTGGCCGCAGATACCGCGCACGACGGCCTGTACTTGCGCGAGGTATGACGGATTGATAAAGCCGGTTCCGGTGATCGAAAGCGGCGACGTCGCGCTATAGATTTTATCGAAGACATTCGTCGTATAGAACGTCGCCTGTACGTTCGAATCGCGGCCGAACCGGTGGCCGTAGCTCGCTTCGATATCGACGCCGCGTTCGGGACGAAGGAACGAACCGCCGCCGCCCGAGCCGATCGCGATCGGACTATTCGTTGCGATGGAGCACGATCCGCCGGGAGCGTTGGTCACGTTTCCGGCGAAAGCGCCCGTCGAGCTCTGAGTAAACGGCGCGCTAATCGCAGCGAGATAGGGCTGCGTGCTCGAAACGCCTGCACTCGCGCGGAAGACATCGTTCTTAAGCGTGTAAACGGCCGCAACGCGTGGATCGACGAACGACGTGTTCGTCTCGCCCGCGTTCTTCACGAAAACGTTGGCGTAGAGCGTTAGTGGGATCGACGGCACCTTGTACGCATCGCGCACGAAGCCCGCGAAGTCGCTCTTGCTCGATGCAGTAATCACGATCGGCCCGGGGCTGCTGTAATCGGTGTAGTTTGCGTTGTTGTACGAAAATCCGAGGCCGAGCGTATTGGCGGGTGAGGTGAACGACGTCGCGAGCGTGAGACCGCTATTGACGACACCTTCGTAATACGAATAGGGATTGTCGCCGGGCGCCGCGATAAACGGCAGCTGTTGATCGCGATCGTAGTGATGCGTGTAGTTGTCGACGTAGCCATCGATGTACGTCTCTTGGTTGCCATTCGTCTGCGTGATCTTTGCGTGGTAGTCTTGCAAATTAAACGTCTGGAACGCTGGGCCCGCGCCATTGAGGCCGGAGGAGTTCGCGGCATACTGCTGCGGCGTCACGCACGCGGTACGGACCCCATTTTGAACGAGGCCGATCGTGTTTTGCGTATAGGTGCCGGAAGGGACGCCGTTGCCATTGGTCAGCGGCGCGTAACCCTGGGGGCACGTGATATTGCCGCCGACATCGGCGATCGACATCTGCGGCCCACCCGCGACGGCGTAGCTGTTGGGTGCCGAGGCCGTCGCGATGGCGGAAGCCAGGGCCTGATCGTACGGAAGAAAATCGAGGTCGCCGTTGCCGGTCTTATCGTCGTAGAACGATTCCGTCAACGCCGAGATGAGCCCGGTCGTGTTCTTCGCGATCGGGAACGTGAGTTTTCCGAGCAACGTGTGTGTGGTGGTCGCGGTGTCGACTTGGTAGAAGCCGTTGTTCCGAAACGCGTCGGTCGCGCCTGGGTCTTGCGCCGCCGAGTACGCGAAGAGATCGTGGCGATGGTTGACGGGTCCGTTCGTTCCTTGGCCACCGAGGGCGATTGCGTAGCCGATTTTATCGATCGTACCGGTCGTCGTGAAGATGCTACTCGCCTGACCGAACGTGCCGATCTGCTGTGTGATCGAGGCGCGCGGCGTGCGTGTCGGGTCGATGGTCTGGAAATCGAAAATGCCGCCGATCGAATTGAGCGGATAGAATTGATCGGCACCCGAGCCGTAGACGGCTTGAACGTTGCGGAAGAGCGGTGCGGGCGAGATGTCTAAATTATACGGATTACGCAGGCCATAACCGACGGGATGGCCATCGAGCAATGTCAGCGTTTCGAGATTGCCGATGCCGCGAAAGTTAAGGTACAGGTCGTCTGCGGGTGCGGCCGTATCACCACTCGCTCCATTGACGACGCCCGGCAGTTCGCGTAAGGCGTCGCCGAGACGATAGAGGCCTTGCTCGGTAACGGCTTCCGCATTCACTTGTTGGTACAAGACCGAAGCTTTTTGCAACGACGCGGTCGCTCGGACCGACGTCGTGCCGATCGTTCTGAGATTGGTCGAACCTGCGACACGCTGGAGGCTCAGCGTTACGTTTGCCGTCGTGTCGTCGGTCAGGGTGACGGTCTCGCTCTGCGCGGGCTGATAACCATCGGCGCGCGCGACGAGGGTGTAGAGTCCTGGAGCGATCGATGCGAATGAAAAACGTCCGTCGCGATCGGCCGGAACGGTCGAGTTGGCGGGTCCCGTTGCGGTAACGGTTGCGGTCGCGAGCGGAAGCCCGGAGGCGGCGTCGATGACCGTTCCACTCAAAGGGATCACGGGCGACTGGGCACTCGCTGGAACGACCATCGCGATGGCAAGCGCGAAAACCACGACGGCTCGCACTGCTGCGACCAAACGTGTAAAGCGATTCATTATGCTCCTAAAGCAAAAAAAGGAAGACGGACGAAGCAGATCGTCCGTCGTGCATTGGGATACCTCACGATATGCCGAACTGACTAAGGCGAGATTACGACCGTATTAAGCAAAAAAACGGGAAATTTAATATCTCGTTGATTCCGAAAAATTCCGCAAGGACTCGATGCGTTCCGCGCGCCATATGCGACGCATGCCTCTCTTGCCAGTCGCGCCACCCCAAGCCGTTCCTATTTTCAGCGGCTTCGATTACGTCACCGTCGACGTTGAGCGTCGTCGCGTCTATGCCGCGCATACGGGGAGCGAACGTCTTCTAATCCTCGATGCGGATTCCGGAAAAGTGCTCGGTCAAGTTAAAACCGGGTCGCTTCACGGTGTCGCGGTCGACCCGATCTCCGGGCACGTTTTTACCGGAAACGGCGCGGATAGTTCGGTATCGGAAGTCGATCCCGTCGCCATGAAAGTCCTCCGTACGACCGACGTCGGCGGCGCGGTCGACGCGGTCGCCTACGATCCCGCGACGAAGCACGTGTACGCGGATGAAGACGACGGCACGCACATCTACGTTCTGGATGGCGCGACGATGAAGAGCGTTGGGACGGTCGATCTTCCGGGGCACAAACCCGAGTATCTCGATATCGATCCAGATACGCACGACGTCTTCCAGAATATCGCCAATCTTGGCGAATACGTCGTCGTCGATGCGAAGTCGCTTAAAGTCAAACGGACGGTCGTCACGCCCGAAATCACGGGCAATCATCCATTGCAGTACGATGCCGCGCTCGGCCACGTGCTCGTCGGCGGCCAAAACGGAACGGTCGCGGCCTACGACCGGACGGGAACGCTCGTCGGTAAGACGGCGATCCAAGCTCGCGTCGACCAGTGTAGTCTCGATCGTGCGACGCATCTCTTCGCGTGTGCGGGAAGCGGGATGGTTACCGTACTACGCGATAATCCGACGGGCGCGCCGACGATCGTCGCGCGAGCGACAGTTCCCGCGGAAGCGCATACGATCGGCCTCGATGCGCGAACGGGTCAGATGTGGATCGTATGGGCGCAGGCCGACGGGGATTTCGTTCAGGCCTTTAAGACTTCGCCGTAGCCTTTCGCCCGAGCGGCGCGGTATGGGCGAGTCGTCGAGACGATGCCGAACGCGGTATCCCCGCGAGCGCTTCGCGCACGTCGCGGATGAGAATCGCGTTCCCGAGTGGATCGCGGCTGCCATTCTCCGCAACAAAGCGCGTCGGAACGCGCACCGTATCGATGCCCGAGCACGAACTGAGATGTGGCGCAGTTGTATAGATCGTAATCGGTGCTCCGGTCCGGGCGGGATCGCGTCGACCATCGCACATTCGCGCACGATCGAGATTGCGTCGCAAAACGTCGGCCGCGATTTCGGGCTGAACGAAAACCGCGTGCTCGAAACAGTGATGGCATCGCGGATCGCGCACGACGCGTAATCCCGACGTCACGAAACGTGCTCCAACGCCGCTGGCAACGAATGAGATCGGGACGTTATGAAAATGCGCTTCGAGATCGTTTACGAACGCGGCGAAATGCGGTGCCGACCACGCAACGTTGCGCGATCCGACATTGGAGGCGGGTTCCGCGGTAACGGTTGCGGGCCACGAATAGAGCACGATGGGGCCGGGAAAACGGACCCCGTGCGCGAGTGTAAGCGCGTCGCGCGCCGCCGTGACGAACGACGTGTCGCTGCCGTGTACGTAGATGAGGATATGTCGACCGTGCCCGGGTGCGAAGCGACGGTTGAGGGCTTGAAAAAACGAACGCCGCGACGTGCAGCCGCGCGTCTGCGCGGGTTTGGGGGCCGTAAGCGTTCCTGTCGTGATCAGGACGTCGGCGTCGCCCCGCGCGCGTTCGCCGCCGAAGATACGCTCGTCGCCGAGCGGTTCGCGATCGGTCACGAAGACGATCCCCGCGCCATAATGTTTGCGCGACGAACAATCGGCGTTGGCTGCGGCGATCGAGGTTCCGACGAAGGCGATTATGGCAGCGGCGATGAGCGCACAACGTTCGATCGGGGACATCATTCGCGGTTCGGACGTACCGGAGGCCGTGCCTGCGCGTCGAAGCGCGAACGACCATGATCGATGTCTCACGGTATACCGAACGTTTCGAACGCGAGCTCGGTGCCGTCGCGATCCCGGATCTCGCGCTCGTCGAACGCGCGATGCCGACACCACCCGCCCTCTCGGATCCCGCAGCCGCCGTTGCAGCCGCGCTCGCGACGATCGCGCTCCCGACGGGTCGTGTCGCCGTCGCAGTCGGTAGCCGCGGTATCGCGCAAATCGACGTCTTCGTTGCGGCCGTCATCGCGGCGCTGCGATCCAACGGTGCCGAACCGTTTATCGTGCCGGCGATGGGTTCGCACGGCGCGTCCACGGCGCAAGGTCAAGCCGACGTCCTCGCACATCTCGGAATTACCGAAGCACGCGTCGGTGCCCCGATTCGCGCGACGATGGAGACGGTCGTCGTCGGTCATACGCCAAGCGGCCTGGCCGTCTATATGGACGCTTTCGCACACGAGGCCGATGCGATCGTCGCGATCAATCGCGTCAAGCCGCACACGTCGTTTCGCGGGCCGATCGAGAGCGGGTGTGCGAAGATGCTCGGCCTCGGCCTCGGGAAACAAGAGGGTGCGCGATCGATTCACTCTCTCGGCTGGCACAAGATGCGCGAGAGCGTTCCCGAGGCCGCAGCCGTCACGATCGCGACCGGCAAGGTCGCCTTCGCGCTCGCAATCCTCGAAAACGCGCACGAAGAACCGTGTCGTGTCGAAGCGCTCGCGGCGCGCGATATTCTGACGCGCGAACGCGAGCTTCTCGTGGAAGCGTCGCGCAATCTCGCGCGTTTGCCGCTTGAGAAAATCGACGTTCTCGTCGTCGATCGCGTCGGCAAGAGCGTGAGCGGTGGTGGAGGCGATCCCAACGTTACGGGGCGCTTTCCGAGCACGGCGATCTCCGGTGGGCCCGATGTGACGCGACTCGTCTATCTCGCGATGGCAGGCGACGACGGCAACGGTAACGGCGTCGGCCTCGCCGACGTCGTCACGAGCGAACTCGCGTCGGTCTACGATCCGTTGCCGACGTATCTCAACGCGCTCACGACGACGGCTGCCGGCAACGCACGCATGCCGATGGTGATGCCGACGAAGCGTCTGGCGATCGCCGCGGCGCTGCGCATGTGTGCGGATCTCGATCCCGCACAGGCGACGATCGTGCGCGTGCTCGATACGCTGCATTTGCGACGCGTGTGGTTTTCGCGGCCGGCACTCGCACTCGTGCACGAGCCGTATACGATGCTCCACGATTTCGCTGCCGCCGATTTCGATCGCGGATACGACTGATCGAATTTCCCGCGTCTCTCACATTCGTCGCGCTGCTGGGGGCGGCCGTAACACTCGGCGCCTGCGGTACGGCGCTCGGATCCATCGCACACGTACGGCCTCCGTTCGTATTCGGGCCGACGTCGCTCTTCGGACTCTTACCGCCGCTCGTCTTCGAAGCGGCATGGAACATCGATATCGCTGTTGCTTGCGTTCCCGGGGACGTTGCTCACGGCGATCGCCGACGCCGAGTCGATTGCAAACGACGGCGTTGCCGTCGTACTCTACGGGATCTCGGTCTCGCTTGCGGGCACGATCGTTGCCGGGATCGGGCTCGGCGCGCTTTCGGCGATCCCCATCATCGCGCTACGGACGCGGATGCGCTTCGCGCCGCTCTCGATTGCATTGACGGTCGCGCTCGCATACGGGTCGTACCAGGTCGCGTTGCTCGCGCACGTCTCGGGCATCTTCGCGACGGCGACGGCGACGGCCGCGCTCGCGGTGCGGCTCGCCGAACCCGTCTTGCCGCTCGTGACGCAAATACAGGGCGCCGCGAGTGTGCGCGCGGCGCGACTCGATCTCGACGCGTTCTGGGAGGGCTTTGCGTATATCGCAAATGCGACGGCTTTTTTCGCTGCCGGTCTGCTCATCGACGTTCCGCGTGCGTTTCACGAGATCGGTTTTGCCGTGGTGGGAATCGTGGCGTTGCTCGCAACGCGCGCCGTGCTCGCACTCGTCGCAGCGACGGATCTGGCGAGTCGGGCGGCAATCTTTCTCGCGGGCATGCGCGGCGGGCTTTCGCTCGCGCTCGCGCTCGCGCTACCCGAAACACTCCCGGGCCGAGCGATCGTCGTCGATGGGGTCTTTGCGACGGTCCTCGCGACGCTCGTGATTCAGGGAATTCTCCTCGAGCCGATTCTTCGCCGCATCTCCGGGGAGGGTTCGGCCTTGCTCGCGTGAACCTATGGCGCGGCGCTTGAGTCCAGATTTGCTCGCTCGTGCCGACGTAGCTCAGTTGGTAGAGCAGCTGATTCGTAATCAGCAGGTCAGCAGTTCGAATCTGCTCGTCGGCTCCACGAAAAGCCCATGACGCCGGGTTTTTTCGTCTTGCTGGTAGAGATCGGAATCGACTCGCTTTCCGATATTACACAATCGTGCTTTTCATGCGGATCTACAGCCGTCTTCATTTTTAAAACTGATCAACTCGACGAGGACGATCGAGAAAGTTGCGGCGGCACGGTTGCGTCGACTCAAGGCGAGCAAGAGTCGTACATCGAGCTCAACGATACGACGGGATCGAACGCAATGAACGACACTCGGATAAGCTCGGCCACGAACCCGCGCCCAGCACTCATTGCACAAGCATTTCTGCTGGAGTAGATGACTCTTGGTGGATGTCCGTCGAAGCGGCGGTTGCGCTCTGGTCCGGGATAGCGGCGCATAGCCTCACGCTCGTCGCGTTCGGCTTCGACGGCGTCATCGAGCTCGCGTCAGCGGGGTTTAAATATGGCGCCTTACCGTCGAAATTAAGCGTGGTGAAAAATTCTCGGAATTTGCGGAGCGTCGGGCTGGACAAATCGCCGGGGCACTTTTATTTGCCCTTGCCGTTTACGTCGTGGCGGGCGCAGCCTGGGGACTCCGGCAACATCAAAGCGCAGAGTTTTCACTCCCGGGATTGCTCGTGGCCGCCATCGCCATACCGACGATGGTGATCCTTTCGCGTGCGAAGATCCGCGTCACCGAACAGCTTTGAATTCGACCGCTTCGCGCAGACGCAGTCGAGGCGATCACTTGCGGCTACCTGTCGGCGGTCGTCATCGTTGGCTCGATCGTGTTACGTCTCTCGCGATCACGTACTTTCTCGTCAAAGAGGGTCGCGAGGCTTGGATCGGCGACGACTGCTGCTAGCTTCGAGGGCTTCGCCTGACGCGGACGAACGGCCGATCCATGCAAGGGTCCCGTCGGTTTCGACGCATGTTGTTCTTTGTGGCCGCGGCTCTGCTGTCGGCGCTTTTAAGCGATTGGACGATCGAAGGATCTGCCAGCATGGGGCTTTTCGGGCAGATTTTCAATGTCCCCGACCAACGCAGTGCCGTATGCACGGCGGCCGTCGTTGTCGGCCTGGTGTTCCTTTGCATCCTCACGAGAGTGTTGGAAAAGCTCTCGATCCTTCGTTCAGATGGTGACTGGATCGAAGAAGCTGCACGGGATATTTCGTCGCGGTGGTCGTGGTCGGCGCTTGGCGCTACGTACGCGGTCGCCCTCGTCGCTCGATACGCGATGGAAAGTGCCCGTCAGATCGAGCAGACCGGACAGATAGCACGCGGTTGGGATTGGCTCGGTGGCCCACTCGTCATTGCGCTCGTCATTCATGCGGTGCTCTGCGCGCTCGCATGTGTCGGCCTGTTTGCCTTCATGCGGGCGCTCGATCGAACTTTGGATCGTGTCGTCGCTTTCGTCAGAACGCTCATCACGATTCTCGATATCTATACGCATAACGTTACACGATGTACCGATCGCATACGCTCGGTTGCCTATCGGAGAAATTGCGCCCTCGCACGACATCTCGGCGAACGCGCTCCACCGCATGCCCACGATCTCCGTTCTTATTTCTGACGTTCGTTCGTAGTGTTGTAGTCGGCTCCTGACGCCTGGAGTCGTCGGCCGTTACCGAACGACGTCGTTCCGTGGAGCCGTGTCATGATTCGTCTCTTGCGCGCAGCGCTTGCGCAGCGTCTCGCCATTTACACGATCGTCATCATTCTTTCGATTGCGGGAGCGCTTTGCGCTGCGATACTTCCCGTGTCGCTCTATCCGCCGCTCGAATTCTCGCGAATTAACGTCCGTGCAGAAAATAGCGACCTCGCGCCGAGCCTCGTCCAAGCGAGCCTGACGCGACCGCTGTCACGAGAACTCGCAACGCTCCCCGGCGTGCAGCAAGTCAAAGCGCAATCGACACAAGGGGTCGCCGATATCTATGCGTCGTTCGACCCGCATCAGCTCTCCGGAGCACTGGCTTTGCAAAAAGTATCGACCGTGGTCGGTGCGTTGCAGGCCCGCCTTCCGGTTGGCACGGCCGTGCACGTGCAACAGATTACGTCGAACTTATTTCCGGTCGCAACGTACGCATTGACCTCAACGAAGCTCGACGCAATGCAGCTGCGCGAAGTGGCGGAATTCACGATCAAGCCCCAACTGACCGGCCTCCCGGAAATCGCTGCGGTCAACGTGCTCGGTGGAGACGTGCGCGAATATCTCGTGGCGTTGGATCCGGCGCGCATGAGCGCCCATTCCGTCACGATCGACGACGTTGCAACGGCCATAACGAGGACGAATGCGATCGCCTCCGTCGGGCATGCCGACGCCGACTACGTCCGGTCGACGATCCTCGCCAGCGGCATGGCGCACAGCACGGATGACGTCGCGCGAATACCCATCCCGTCGAAAGACGGTAGCGTCCTCACCGTCGGAGCCGTCGCGACGGTTTCCGAAGCTGCTGGTCCACGCTTCGTCACCTCGACGTCAGCCGGACGCACGGCCGTCTTACTCAATATCTTTCCGCAGCCTGGCTCGAGCTACGTCTCGGTCTCACGCACGGTTGAAGCCGCAATGCGGACGGTCGTGCCGAGCGCGGGCGATATCCACGTGAGTAAATTTTGGGATCTCTCGACACTGGTCGCCGATGCAATCGATAGTCTGCGCGACGCGATCATCGTCGGACTCGTGCTCTCGACCCTCGTGCTGTTCTTTTTTCTGCGTAATTGGCGTTCGACGCTTATCGCTGCCGTCGTCATTCCCCTAACCATCGTCATCAGCTTCGTCTTCATGTTCTTCGTCGGGCAGGGCCTCAACTTAATGACCCTTGGAGGCCTCGCCGTCGGAGTTGGGTTGATCATCGATGACGCCATCGTCGTCGTCGAAAATATTCATCGGCATCTCGGCCGCGGCGAGGATCGGCAACGAGGTGTCCTTGCAGCCGTCGCGGAGATCGCAGGACCGATGACATCGTCGACGATCACGACGATCGTCGTTTTCGCTCCGCTCTCGCTCCTTTCGGGCGTCGCGGGAGCGTTTTTCCAAGCGCTCTCAATGACGCTAGCCATTTCGCTCGTCGTATCGCTCGTTCTAGCGTTTCTCTTCACGCCGAACCTCGCAGCACGTTTTCTACGCGCCGAGCCTGAAAAGCGAAATCCACTCGTGGATGCAATCGAGCGCCGCTACGTGCCGTTGCTCGGCGGGTCGATGCGACGAAAAGGGCTCATCTTGGGCTGCGCGGGACTGATCCTCGCGGTCACGATTCTCGTTGGCAGATCCCTTGGGTCGGACTTTTTACCGGCGCTCGACGAAGGCGCTTTCGAAACCGTCTTCACACTTCCGCCTGGAACGACACTCGCCGAGACGGAGCGCGTCGAACGGCAGATGGAACGGATCATCGACGATGACCGAGCCTTGCATCGCAGCGCAGGAATCATCGGTGCGAGTCTCACGCTGCTCAACACCGATACGCCCGCTGGCGTTAATGGCGGTACGCTACGCATGACGCTGAAGCCGAAGGCGAGTTTGCTGAGTTTCGGTTCTTCCGAAGATCGACGGCGGGTCGGGATTCGCACGATTATGGGCCGTATCGCCGAACAAATTGCCGCTGCCGCGCCAAAGGCGCAAGTGACGAATCGACAACTCTTACAAGATTCGCTAAACGATCTTTCAAATCAGGCAGCACCGATTGAAATTCGGCTTTTCGGTCCCGAACAGTCGCTGCTCGTGCCGCTCGCGACGCAAATTGCAAATCGACTCGGCCAAATACCAGGCGTTGCCGGCGTCTTCAGCGGCGTCACGTATCATAATCCGAGCATCGTCGTTCGCGCCGATCCCGCTGCAAGTGCCCTCGGTGTAAGTGCGGGCCAGCTTGCGGAGGATGAGGCGACAATTTTTGGCGGACGCGTCGTCTCGCAAGTCATCGCGAATCCGTTGACGATCCCCATTCGGATCCGGTACGACATTCCCGTCGATCCGTCGCCGACATCGCTCGCTTTGCTTCCCTACGTGACGCCCGCAGGCAACGTAGCACCCCTTGGGCGTCTCGCGACATTTACAAAATCGCCACCGCAATCGGACATCTCCGAAATCAACGGTCGGCAATACATCGGCATAACGGCCCAAATCGATGGTTCCAATCTCGGCGCGATTGTCGATCAGTTGCGCAAAGAACTCGATGGAGTGAGCTTGCCGCCCGGTTACACATATAAGATCGGCGGCTCGTACGAACTCCAGCAAGAGTCGTTTCGACAGTTCGCACTCGCGATCGTTGTATCGGTCGCACTCGTGTTTCTCGTTATGGTCGTGCAATTTCGATCGCTCTTGCAGCCGCTCGCGATCTTGTGTGCCGTCCCGCTATCTGCATTCGGGGCAGTCGTTACTCTCTGGTTGACGCATGTGACGCTCAATGTATCCTCACTCATGGGCGTGATTCTCCTCGTCGGTCTCGTGGTCAAAAATGGTATCTTACTTCTCGAATACGCGGCCAAGAACGAACGGGCGGGCGAACCACTCGAAGTGGCGTTGATCAATGCGGCGCGGGTACGTCTACGGCCGATCCTCATGACGACATTGACCGCGCTGCTCGGCATGGTGCCGCTCGCATTCGCCATCGGCAGCGGGAGCGAACTGTTACAGCCGCTCGCGATCGTCGTGATCGGTGGTCTCTCGTTCTCCACCCTTTTCACGCTCGTGCTGGTCCCGGTCATCTTCACGGTGCTCGTCGATGTAGGACGGCGTTTCGAACGACCGCTACGTCTTCCGTTCGAACCGCGCGAGGTGGGAGCGAATGTTGGTGCGTAACGTCTTGTTCTCGGCTCTCGTGTTTGCCGGCTGTCCGGCGATGCTCGGTGCATCGAGCGCGCCGCTTACGCTCGCGGATGCGATCGCGTCGGCGGCGCAACTCTCGACACGAGAAGCAGTGGCTGCGGTAAACGATGCGGCGGGTCTTGCAGCGCGCGTGCGGAGTCAACCTCGGACGGGCCTTACGACGATGCTCGTTTCCCAGCCTCAATCGGGAACGTCTCCACAGTATCAAGCAGCCATCGAATACACGCTCGATTTCGGATCCTCGCTGCGACGCTTGGGTGCCATACAGGTGGCTCGAGCGCAACTCGTGCAAGCCGGGGTGACGCTCGCACAAATCCGGCGCGCGACCTTGCAGTCCGTCATCGCCGCATTCTTCAGCATCGCAGCGGCGCAAGCCGAGGTCGTGATCGACGCGGAGAATCTCGCCTTCGCACGGCGCACCCTCACCGTTGCGCGGATACGAAGCACGCAGGGCGTTGCGCCGGCGCTCGATGTCGATCGGGCCGACGCCGCGCTTGCCGTGGCTTCCGCTTCGCTCGAATCCGCGCAAGCGAACTTTGATGGCGCACGCGGGATCTTGCTTCACTTTGTTCCGCTAGCCGGCACCGCCGCATCGATCGCAATGCCAGAGCGTACGGACCCCGTTCCCGATGCAGATACGGTTGTCGCGGCGGCTGTAGCGAATGACGTGGGTGTCGCTAATGCTCTCGCAGCGTTGCGATCCGCTCAAGCCACGGCGCTCCTCGTGAAGGCCGAGACGTCCCCCGGATTGACGGTTGGGATCGGGCCTGGAATCTCGCGCACCGGTAACGCTCAGTCGATCGGACCTGCGGCGACCATTTCGCTCACTGTACCGCTCTCGAACGCACTGCTTCGTTCGAATGTCGTTGCAGCGGATGCCGCAGTGCTTGTCGCGCGAGCCGGCGTCGACGCGAGCCGATCGGAGGCGATGCAGACCGCACTGCGCGCTCGATCCGATGCGACGAGTTCGCTCGTTCGTATCCCGAATCTTACACGCGCGCTGCGTGCGACGCGGCGCGTGGCAGAAGCCGATCTTGCCGCCTACCGGATCGGCGCGTTACGTAGCTCTGAGCTTCTTACGGCACAGAGCCAAGTAGCAAGTGCTCGGGCAGCTTTGACCAGTGCGAAGCTCTCGGCCGCATCGGCGCGCGCAACACTCGATCTCGAGATGGGAGTTCTCAATAAATGAAGATGCGTTTGGCAGGGTCGCTTCTTTGCGCTCTGATCTTCGTAGGCTGTGCCCGAGCGGCGACCGATTTGGGAAAGGGGGCCGACCCTCTCGCCTCCGACGGTGCGAAAGCCGCGGTCGGTGCGGAGAAGCCGGAAAAAGCCGAATTGCCGCGCGGTGTAAAAACGGCCGCGATCGTCGCCACAACGATCGAACGCACGGTTTCGGCGTACGGATCGATTGCGGGTGGCGATAACGAACAGGCTTCATTGGCATTTGCCGTTCCCGGACAAATCGCAAGCATAACCGCGAGTATCGGCGATCGCGTCTCGGCGGGCAGCGCGCTAGCGCAGCTCGATCGGCAGCCGTTTATCGCCGAGGTGTCGGCAGCCGAATCGAACGTCGCCCTAGCCCAAGCGAATCTCGAGAAGATCCGTCTTGTTGTGCGGCCGCAGCAGATCAATGCGACAAATGCTCAACTCGCGCAGGCCAGAAGTCAGCTCGCGATCGCGCACGCACAACTCGAACGTCAGCAACGACTCGTTACGCTCGGCGTCGCACCGAAAACCGACCTCGAGTCCGCGAAAGCACAAGAGGCCAGCGCCCAAGTGCAACTCACCGTGTTGGGTCAACAACTCTCGACGCAGCAGCAACCATGGAAACCCGACGTCGACGCCGGGCGCGCAACGGTCGCGCAGGCTCGTGCTGCGGTTTCCGCAGCACGAGCACGACTCGGTCGGACGGTTCTTACCGCGCCGTTCTCCGGTACCGTCATCGCGCGACTGCATAACGACGGCGAAACGGTCGATCCGACGAGTCCGGTGATTCAAATCGCGAGTGATCGACCGGTGACATTCACCGCGAATTTTTCACCGGCAGATGCCGAGAAAATCGGCGATGGCGCTGCGGCCACGGTCACGCTTCAGGGTTCGACCGTATCCGCGCAAGGGCGCGTGATCGCGCGCAATCTCGCGCAGTCGACATCGCGAACGGTGCCGGTTCTCATTCGTCTTTCGACGGCGCGACGGGATTTCGGACCCGGAGCATATGGCTCGGCGCGCATCGTTGTCGGCAAGCGTTTCGGTCTCGTCGTGCCGACGGCATCCGTCGTTTCGGATGCCGCGACTGGTATCACACAAATATTTCGCAAGGACGGCGATCGCTTTACGCCGGTTCCGGTCGATGTCATCGATCGAGAAGGCGGTCGCGCGATCATCGTTGGTTTCGGTTTACGCAAAGGGCAAATCGTTGCGACCGAAGGCGCGGATGAACTTCTCTCACCCCTACAAGCTCCCAAAAAAGACTCGGACTGACGCTTAAACGTATACGCCTCGCAATCCTGATAAGCACCTTCCACATGGCGCCAAAGTACGGTGGCCTGCAGATCGTCTTTACGAGTGTTCCCGCATCGCGGGCAAAAACCGCATAGAAATCAGAATGCGTGCTCGGAGGTCATCAACATTTGCTCGAACAGCGCAACGCGCGACTCGTTTCGGGTAAGCGCGAGGCAACATTCGAGGCGCCAGCAAATTCATCAAAGATGTTTGCAACGGGGTGGGGCGAGGCTTTCTTTTGTCGGGCTTAACGAAGTGGAATACCCTCGTCGGCACGGTGTTTGCGATAATACTTGCGGTAGCGGGCACGTGGTCGGCCGCGCTCGGTGAGCCCGCTGGCGACACAACGAAAACGTGTATGCCACGGGAGAAAGCTCCTGCGGTCGAGGGTAGCGGTACCGCTAGTCCTGTGCCGCAACCCGTTTCCGGCTCGGCCGATTCCCGGGTGCGCTGTGGCTTTGCGCTCAGCGCGGATGTATTCACCACCCTTGTCGACCAATCGACGCGTGGGCCGGGGACGACACCGCCGGAGGGTCCGGGGTTTAGCAACGGGTCGCCGCTGTCTCCAAATACGCCGTACGACACGTTCTCTTCTGCGGCTCAAGTGCCCGGCGTGCTCGCACATGCCCAGGCGGTTGTCACCGCGACATATGGCGCGCACGCGTTCGCTGCTTCGCTACGATTCGGCGGAGGCTATGTGCGCGGAAGCACCACGAACGCGGCGTACTGGAGTGAGCCGCTTCTACCGACGCTCAACCCGCATCTCGGTTCGCGAGCATTACCCTACACCGTCGCATTCCCGACGCACGCAGGGCAGGACGATGGAACGGCGTCACGACTCTCCATTCTGAGCGGTGAGCTCGCAACGGCCGATCGACAATTTCGCATACGTGCCGGTTGGTTCGATCTCGTGCAATCGGACTCGTTTGTCTTTACGCAGCCGCCATCGACGAATGCGTCACTCGCACTCGCTCCGCAGACTGCCGAAACCGTTGGGAACGGGTCGCCTGCGATCGATTGGTGGAACGCAGGCTCGACAACCCTTCCCTTACACGGCGTCGACCTTATCGCAACACGCGGATCGGCCGTCTTCGAAGCGACATCGGCGGCGTTACCGAGCCTGGGCGGAACGGGAGCTCGCCTCAATATGGTTTCCGGCGTTCTCGATCGCGGGAACGGCACGCGATTTTCTGCGCAACTCGCTCACGTTTCTACCAGCGGCGACTCGATTACCACAACGACGTTCTACGGCGAAAATGCCGTTGCGGACCTCAGCCCGCAGGGTCGACTTCCAGTAAGTTCACTTGGAGCGCAACGCCAGACGGTTGCGGGTGTGCGTGCAGCTTTCCACGCGACGCGCGCGCTCGATGCGCTCGTCGAAATCGGGCGAGCCTATTACACCGCGAACGGTGTCGGGCATCCAGGCACCGAGGCTCCCAGTGGTTACTATCATATCGGCGTTCAGCGGCAAATCGGTCGCGTTACCGCGGGCATCGACGGCTATCGTTTCGAATCGCGATATGCAACCGTCATTCTCCCGTATGGATCGCCGGAAAATATTTGGAGTTCGGGTTGGTCCTGGCCCGGTGCTTGGCTGAAGTCGACGTATCAGATCGTCGACAATACGAAGCTCGGTGTAAATCGCCAAGGTTTCGGGCTGCACTATAATGTTGACGGTGGTCCTCTAGAAGTCCACGCCTCGTATACGAACGTGCAACAGATTGAAGCCGCAACGATTCCTAACGTGTCGCGCGTCGGATTCGTTGAGGGCTTTTTTTTACCGCAAGTCGGCTCCAGCGGGACGCTCGGTCGCATTCAACGTTTTGCTGTGTGGTCGGCTTGGCATCCGGCGATTGCCGACATCTCGCTGGATCTCGTCAGTGATGAGATGCATCGCCCAGCACCGAAAAATCATCCCGAAGACGGTGTTTCGGAAGACGTTCCGCAGTATGTGTTAACGCTATCGCGCGCTTTTGGGACGCGCACGAAAATTGCGGTGGGTATCGGTCGGTTTGGCACCCTCGCAGGCTGGGCCGTCGATGGGGCGCCAAACGTGAGTTTCGGTCAGCGACAAGCCTTCATCGGCGCGCAAATCCAGCAAAGTCCCAAGACGGCAACCGAAATTCTCATACGCCGAACGACCTTCGCAGGATTCCACCCGACCCCGGTTCAGTCCAGCGTCGATTACGTCGGTACGCTCTTTCTCATCGAGCAACGCATCAAGCTGTAAAACACGATGCGATCGGACGCAGATAGAGAAAGTTCGTGCGCCCGATCGCATCCACTTGTGACGTCCTTTATTTTACGTCAGCGGTAAGCTGCGCGTGTGCTTTCTGACCTCGAGCGGCGACCATCACGTCGAACGTCCATTTTGTTGCAAAATTAACGTTGGTTTTTGCCGTATAGGTGCCGTTGCCATTGTCACGCGCTTTCGAGGTCGGGCCGGACATTGACATCGTCGGCATATTGGAACCGATCGTAACGACGCCGCCCTTCACCGGTTTACCGGATCGATCTTTCACCGTTACGACAATTGTTTCCATGCCTTGCTTGGGTGGATTTGGTTGAAACGCCGCTGCAACGGTGAGCGACGAGCTCGACGCCGCGAGCGTCGGCGCCACGCACGTGACCGTGACGATGGTTGCAAGGGTCAGCGAGAAGATTTTCTTCATGGTGCCTTTCGAGTGGCGTCGTGTTAGAGCGTAAGGTCGCCGGAGGCATGATGGACGAGCGCGACCGCGGTGTCGAATCGTGCGACCGCTTTAACGGCTGTTTCGCGCGCGGTAGCTGCCACGCTCAGGGCGTCGAGTACTTCGATCTCGATTCCCTTGCCAGCTGTTTCGCGTATGCGCGCGATGCGTAGCTGTTCGGCTGCATCGTCTGCGCCAGCTCGTGCCGTTGTGAGATTTACACGAGCCGCTTGCAGTTCGCGCCACGCGTTGCGCACGTCGTGTTGCGTACTCGCCCGGGCTTTCTCGAGCGCAACTCGTGCTTGAGCGAGTGTCGATCGAGCCTTATCGGCGATCGCCAATCGCGTTCCGCCGTCGACGATCGGAAGGGACGCGACGAGCGTGACCTGCCCTCCGGAACGCCCGAGCTGCGGTGACGACGTGCCGTCGTACGATTGCGCCGAGAGTGTAGCGGTCGGCTCATACGCGCCACGCGCGGCCGTGACCGTCGAGCGTGCGGCTTCTTCGCGCAGCTGCGCGGCGAGGACCATCGGGGCTTGCACGAGGGCGCGATCGATGAATCTATCGAGCGTCCCGTCGAGCGATGCGACGTCGAGAGCGGTCGCGATCTGCGGCGGTGTGGATGGATCGAGCGCGAGAACGAGCGTAAGATCGTTGATCGCTTCGTCGCCGTCGGCGGCTGCATCTTCACGCGCTTGCAGCGCGACCGCGAGCGCCGCGCGATCGCGGGCAAGTACATAACGTGGTGCTTTTCCCGCACGAATCCGTCGTGCGGTGACGTCGAGATGCGCTTGCTGATCGCGAACCGCTTCACCGCGCGCGGCGACGATCGCGACCGCGAGCTGCGCGCGACGATACGCTTGCACCGCCGCAAAGAACGCGTCGTTGCGAGCCGCTTCAACGTCTGAAGTCGCGGCATCTGCCGTCATTTCTAAAGCACGCGCCGTCGATCGGAGCGATGGGGTAAACAACGGCAGCGAACTTATGAGGCCGACATAGGCCTGCGATGCAACAGGCATGCCGAGCTGACCGAGATTCGCATCGAGTGCCGTTGCCGAGATCGCGAGTTGCGGACGCAGTCCCGCTCGCGCTGAAACCGCGTCGGCTCGCGCCGCCCGTGCGGCTTCGACTGCCGCGCGCACATCGAAGCTCGCAGAACGCGCGCGATCGGCGGCTTGAGCGAGCGTCAGCGACGGTACCATCGATTGCGACTCACTTGCCGACTGCGATTGAGATTGCACGGATGTCGTTGGGCTTGCGAATGCCGCATTCGTGGTCGCGAGAGCGAAGACGAACCCTTGAATCGCGATGTAGACGCTATTCACCGGCGGCTCCAAGCGTTGGATTTCGATGGTCGGCAGATGTCGTGCGTCGTGCCTTCCACCACATCGCGAGATCGTCGAAGGCTTCGTGCAACACGGGTACCACGAAAAGCGTCAGCAGGGTTGAAATGGTAAGCCCACCGATTATGACCGTCGCGAGCGGCGCGTATGCATCGATACCGGTCTTCGGGAAGAATGCAACCGGAACGAGGACGATGAGACTCACGATCGTCGTCATCAGAATCGGTCGCAGACGCACGGGACCCGCAGCGAGTATTGCCGCGCGCGTCGTCATCCCTTCAGCGCGTTTACGTACCACGAGATCGATCAGCAGGATCGCGTTACTCACGGCCATGCCGTTTGCGACGACGATACCCAAGATCGAAACTGTCGAGAGACTTTGATGCGCGAGCAGTAACGCCGCGCTGATGCCGAGCAATTCGAGTGGAATCGCAAGTAGCATCACGAGCGGCTGTACGAACGACCGAAACTGAGCGACGAGCAAGAGAAAGATAAAGAGCACTGCGATTTTCATCGCGCCAAGCAATCGATCGAAGCTCTGCGACATCTCGGTCATATCGCCGCGCATCGCGATCCCGTAACCCTCGGGGAATGGTACTTGCGCGAGCGCCGACATCATCGTCTGCATGTCGAGCAGCATTTCACCGCTCGCGCCCTTGCGATAGTAGCCCAAGATCGAAACGCTCGGTCGGAGGCCGTCGTGTTCGATGATCGTCGGGCCTACGCCGCGTTCGATGCGCGCGAGCGAGGTTAAGGGGACGACGGTACCGTCTTTTCCCGTAATCTGCGCATACGCCAAGTCGCTCGCGTTCGCGCGCTCGCGCGCGTCATAGCGTACGAGAATTTGCGAGTGACGCACGTTGGATGGGTTAAAGTATTCGTTCGTAAATCCACCGTGTGTTGCGTAATACGCCTGCTGTTGGACGTCGGCCGGCGCGAGGCCGAGTTGTGCGGCTTTCGTCCGATCGACGACGATGCGTTCCTCGGGCTGCGTGAGCGCAGTCGAGGTTGCGACCTGGACCATGCCCGGAACCGTGCGTGCGATGTCAGCCACGCGATCGGCAATGGCATGGAGCGTGCCTTGATCGCGACCGTAGATGAGCAACTCGACTGGAGCGTCGTTGCTCGCCATGACGTCGGAACCCATCTCTTTGAGCGCGAGCCGACGAATGCCCGGAATCTCGCGCATGCTTTGCGCATAGGCGGCGTCCATGATCTGCCATATGGTCCGACGACGCTCTTCCTTGGGTTGAAACGTAATGAGGTACGACGCGGAATTGATGCCGTTCATCGCTTGACCCGTCACGTAACCGGTCGTCGGCGCTTCGCCGATCTCGCCCGAAACGCGCTCGACTTCTGGTTGTGCGAGGAGGATGTGCTCGAAGCGTTTTGCTTTCGTATCGGTGGCGGCAAACGATAGCCCCGGCTCTGTCTCGAGGTATGCCGAACCTTGACCCGTGTCGGCGAGCGGCATCATCTCGCTGCCGATGAATGGCAACAGTTGCAATGCGACATAAATTGCGAGTGCAGCCGAACCGAGCACGAGCCAGCGATGGTCGAGCGACCACTCCAGACCACGACGATATGCCCCATCGAGTCTCGCGAGGCTGCGGCGAGCCGGCGTTAGCAGATACCGAACCCGATCGTCGAGACGCGTGCGCCAGCGTGCGGAAGGCGACTGCGATCCGCGAAAGAGCGATGCCGCAAGTAACGGTGTGATCGTGATCGAGACGACCAGTGACGCCACGAGCGCGAAGACGATCGGCCAGACGAGTCCGACGAACATGATCTGTGTGATGCCGCCGCTCATGAGCAATGGCACGACCGCGAGGGCCATAACGCCGGTCGCTGCTGCAATCGGCAAGATGACCGCAAGCGTTCCTTCGACGGCCGCGCGCGCGGGCGGGAGACCATCGTCGAGTTTCCGATGGACGGAGTCGATGACGACGATCGAATCGTCGACGAGACGACCGATCGCGAGCAGCAGACCGACGAGCGTCGAGCTGTTAATCGAGAATTGCATCGGCCAAAACAGCAACAGCGCGAGGCCAAGGCACGTCGGGATCGACGTCATGACGATCGCCGTCGCGCTAAGATCTTCAAGAAAGATGAGGAGTACGAGTCCGGCTAGGAGCACGCTCACGATCAATTCCTCAACCATGTTCGCGGTCAGTTGACCGACGAAGCGCGAATTATCGTAAGCACTCGCGAAATGAATTCCTGGATGTGCCGCTTCGAGCTCGGCGAGTTTTGCGTCGATGGCTGCGACGACGCGCGGTGAGCTCGCTTCCGGGTCCGCGATGACGGAAAGTTCGACGGCATCCCGGCCATTGTAACGATACGCTTGGCGCACTTCGGCCGCGCCATCGCGCACCGTCGCGACGTCGTGCAGATAGACCGTCTTATCTTTGCTTGTGGAAATTGGATATTGGAGGAGATCGCTAGCGACTTCGACGCGCTGGTCGCCGCGGACGACGGTCTCGCGCGATCCCGTCGTCAACAGACCGCCCGAGCGACTGACGTTTTGACGATCGAGTGCATCGCGCACGTCCAAGAGCGACAACCCCTGTGATGCGAGCGCGCTACGATCGGCGATGATTTGGAGCTGGCGCTGTACGCCACCGAACGGCACGACCTGTTGCACGTCGGGTAAGCGTTTGAGTTCGTTGACGACGTCGTTTGCGACGAACTCGCGTAGCCGAACGGCGTCCCAGCCCGCCCCTGTCACCGCGAGTTGCAACACCGGGGTATTGAGCGGATCGACGGGGACGACGTACGACGGTTTGAGGTTCGCGCGATCGTAGGGAAGATCTCCTTCGGCCTGTTTCGCGAGTTGTTGCACGTCGATAAGCGCCCGACGCATATCGGTCCCGTACGGAAATTGCAACGTAACGATCGAGAGATCGGGTTGTGAAAGGCTGCGTATGAAGCGGACCCCTTTGAGATCCGTCATGCGTTCTTCAATGGGTTTACTAAAATAGGTCTCGACTTCTTGCGGCGAATACCCGGGCGTCATGGTCACGATTGAGATAAGCGGACTCTGTACGTACGGCATCATGCGCGTCGGCAAGATGAAGAGGGCGGCCGCGATCGCCGCGATGACGACACCGAGAAAGACGGCAAAGACGGCAAATGGATTGCGGAGCGCCCATGCGGGAATACCGCCGCCGTTACGTTGTTGTGATATCATCGACTCGTTTTTCACGTTTAGGTCCCTCGCGATTCGACGACTTGGCCTTCTTCGAGCGTTGACGCCCCTTCAACCGCAACGTGCGCGCCGGCAGAAAGCTTACCGGTCACCGTCGCCGTCGTACCGTCGTCGCCCATGCTCCGCACGGGGACTCGATGGGCCACTCCGTTGACGATTTCCCAGACCGCGGCATCGTTGCCTGATCCCACGAGCGCCGCAGACGGCACTTCGATCGATCCCCGCTTCGTCGTACCCGTTGCATGAAAAACGACGTTGACGAAGCCGCCGGGAACGAGCGCCGCTTTCGGATTTTGAACGATGGCTTCGATCGTCGTCGTATGCGTTATCGCATCGGCGACGGGTGAAATCGAGCTCACGCGGCCGCGCAAGACGTGGCCGTCGGGTAACGTCGATTGCAACGGTGTGCCGACGGATATTCCGGAGAGTCGATCCTGCGAAACGTTCGCTTGAATGCGCAAACGATCGATGACCGCGACGCGCGCGATGACCGTGCCCGATTGAACGACGACGCCAGGGTCGATGAAGCGTTTGATAATCACACCGTCAGTCGGGACGACGACATTGCGGTACTGTGCCATCGTCGCTTCGCTCGCCGCGGAAGCTGCGGCTTGAGCGGCGCGAGCCTGCATTTCATCAGCTTTTGCAGCCATGATTTCAACGTTCGCTTGGGCGTCGCTAATTTTTGTTTGCGACGATCTCACCGCAGTCGCAATGCTCGCGACGCGATCGCGTGCGGCTGCGGCCTCGCTCGCGGCCGTCGTCGCTTGCGCACGTTCGTCACTATATTCTTGTTCGGAAACCGCACCGGCGCCCAGGAGCTGATGCTCGCGCGCGAGTTCCACTTGCCAATACCGTTCGCGTTCCGCTTTCGCCGTGACGTCGTGGCGGGCGGCGTCGAGATCGCGTTGCATCGCGCCCGAATCGTTACGGGCGATAAGGACGCCGTTTGGCGCGTGGTGGTGCGCCTCGATGGCGGCGCCTTGCGCGGCGGCACCCTGTGCTGCAGCATCGGCAGCTGCGGCATTTGCTCGACTCCCGAGCTCGGGCTCGTCGAGGCGCGCGATCGTCTGTCCCGCACGAACGTGGTCGCCTGCGTATGCCGTGAAGTCGGTGAGCAGGCCGGATGCCCGAGCGACGATATCTTGCACGAGATACGGTTGGACCGATCCAGGCGCGGAGACATTCGGGTCGAGGCCCTCCGTGACAGTTACGCGTGCAACGGTGATCGGGATAGGCGCCGTCCCATGCACGTCGGACATCGATGACATATCTGAGGTTAATCCGCTCATGGACGCGGCGGGATTCGCATGGTAGAAACGATCTTGCGCGAAAGCGAAGGCGAGAACGACGAGCCCTGCTATGCCGAGAAACACGAAGAGTGGTGCCGTCCGGCGGCGCAATCCGAATGCGACAGCGCCAATGATGACGATGATGAGGAACGCGATCGCCGCCGTTTTCCACCCGTCGAAACTCGGATTGCCCATGTTCATCGCGCCCGTCGACGTCGAGGTCTTCGTCGCGGGCATGTCCCGTGCAGCGCCACGGTTTCCGACGGTGATGTGGTATGTCGCGGTGCCACTGACACCGCCCGTGAATTGCACGCTCACGTCCCACGCGGCCGCCATGCCGAGCATTGCGTCGAACTCCCATCGGCCGCTTCCAGTTTGCTTTGCGACGCCGCTCGGGCCGCTCATCGACATGCTCGGCATAACGGTGCCGAACGACGCGTGCGTGTGGGCGAGTTGATCTGCGGATGCGCCAGTCAGCGAGAGGACCGCGTGCACCTTACCGACGCTCGGTGGATCGGGCGAAAACTGGAGCGTTGCTTGCGCCGATCCAACCGGCACGATCAGGGGTGCTGCGAGAGATGCGATTGGCTGCGAGAAGCAGAGCAGCGCGAACACGATGAACGCTAGCGGTTTGGTCACGTTTCGATCTCCGAATGAGCGCGACCATCGTCGTGCTGCTATCATGCTTAACATTTGTGGTTAAAAAGAAAATTAGCGCGTGAGCCGCGTCATATCCATATCGCACGGCTGTGGATGCAACACGGCGGCGCTCGCCGGCGCTAAGCCGGCGCTGAGGATCATAACGAGCGCAATCGCGAGAGCGGATCGACGGACGATCGAAATTGGAGCGCTCGGCTCATCGGTGAGTAGGAGATCGAGTCTTGCGCGAATGCTGCTGTCACCGACGAGCGCGGCTGCGCCGCTTGAAATATGGCGGCGCTTTGCGAACGTGAGCAGGGCGCCTGCAAGATCGTACGCCTGAGCGTTTTCAAGTGCGTGGCGATCGGCCGCAATCTCGCGAGAACGGCGATACACTGCGACGAGATCCGTCGCGGGCAGCGGCAGAAGGTCGACGAGGAACGACAACACGGCGGCAATGATTTGATCGCCTCGGTGCGCATGACCGCGCTCGTGTAAGAGCGCGGCGTCAAGCTCACGATCGGAGAGCTTGGAGAGGGCACCGGTCGAGACGATCACGGTCGGATTCCACGTTCCCGCGAGCGCGCAAAACGGACGCTCCTCATCGATCGTACGAGCTGAGATCCCGATCCGAGCCGATGCGATTGCAAGGCGACCGGTAGCGGTATCTGACCAGCGAATGAGTGTCGACGCCTCGCCCGAGCGTCGACCGCCGAGCAACAGTGCTCGTCCCAAGGCGACGCAATTGACGAAGATGATGATGGTGAAGAGCACGCGGCCGACAAACGTCTCCAGACACGCCGCTTGTAATCCCCCAACCGTCGCTTCGAGCGCCAAGATCACTAAGAGGGCGCCAGGTATCGCAGCGGCGCAAGCTGCGAGAGGCGCTTGCCATGTCGGGTCGTTTTCGAGGCGAGCGATATGCGGCGCCACGATGCGTACCGCGAACCATGCGAGGGCTGGAATGAGGACGAGCCCACAGACGGATCGCAACAGCGTTCCCGTAGACCAGCAAGCCACGAGGAAGTCGATGACCTCACGCATCCGCACGTTCCGCCCGTTTTTTTGCGATGAGGCGCTCGAATTCGGCGAGACTCTCCTCGTCGGCGGCCAGTTCGCCCGCAATGTGAGCGAGGAGCGGGTTTCGCTGCGTTCGTAGCAGCGGACCCACAAGATCATCGATGATCGATCGCTGAAATTCATCGCGGTTCAGGACCGCTTGAAATTCGTTTGCCTTGCCAGCCGAACGCTTTTTCAGATGCCGCTTATCGGCTAAATTTTGAAGGACGGTTTTCACGGTCGTATACGCCAACGGTTTTTCACCGCGCTTATATTGCAATTTTGCAACGACGTCGTTGACCGACGCCCAATCCGCAATCGTCCAAACGATGTCCATGATCCGCGCCTCGAGCGGCCCGAGCGCGGTGGCTGCGCCAGCCTTGTCCACACGAAAGATGCGCCCTTGCATTGCTAACGACCATAGCAGATGAAAGCGCTCGCGTCAACTTGGCTCCGTGTTGCATCTACCTACGTTTCCTAATAATTGACGTGCACTATTATCTAGACAACGAGAAGCTCATCCGTGATGAGCAGGTCAGCAGTTCGAATCTGCCCGTCGGTATGAATCCATCAGTTTTTCAGGCGTAATCCTCGCAACCGAAGTGCGTTCGTGATCACCGAAACCGAACTGAACGACATCGCGAGGGCGGCAACGACCGGACTGAGCAGAATGCCGAACGTCGGATAGAGCACGCCTGCGGCGATCGGAATGCCGAGCGCGTTATACACGAACGCGAAGACGAGATTCTCACGGATGTTTCGCATCGTGGCGCGACTTAGCGTTCGCGCGCGCACGATTCCCGCGAGATCGCCTTTCACGAGCGTAACGCCGGCGCTTTGGATCGCGACTTCGGTACCCGTACCCATAGCGATACCGACGTCGGCTGCCGCGAGTGCGGGCGCATCGTTGACGCCGTCACCTGCCATTGCGACGATCTTGCCGTCGGCGCGCAAGTCGCGAACGATTCGCTGCTTATCCTCCGGCAAGACGTCGCCGCGCACATCGTCGATGCCAAGTTTTGATCCGACGACGTTTGCGGTCGCCTGATTGTCACCCGTAAGCATTACGACGTGCACGCCGTCGGCTTTGAGAGCGTCGATAGCCGTTTGGGTCGTCGCTTTGATCGGATCGGAGATGGCGATGACGCCCGCGGCTTTCTTGTCGATCGCAAGGAAAAGTGCCGTTGCTCCATCGCGCCTTGCGGTATCGGCCTGCGGTGCGAGCGCGTCGATGGCGATGCTCGCATCGGTCATGAGTCGCGCGTTTCCCAACAACACGCTTCGCCCATCGACCGTACCGGCAACGCCTTTTCCCGTCGTCGACGTGAATTGCGTCGCACTCGTAAACGCCACGTTTCGTCCGACCGCAGCGGCTACGATTGCAGCGGCGAGTGGATGTTCGCTCGAGCGTTCGAGACTTGCGGCAAGCGCGAGGATCTCGGCCTCGGTGAAGCCGGGTGCCGTCACGATGGAAGTCACTTTTGGTTTGCCTTCGGTTAGCGTGCCCGTCTTATCGACGACGAGCGTGTCGACTTTTTCGAAACGCTCGAGCGCTTCGGCTGACTTGATGAGCACGCCGATGCTCGCGCCTTTCCCGACGCCGACACCGATCGACATCGGTGTCGCGAGTCCGAGCGCGCAGGGGCATGCGATGATCACGACTGAGACGGCAGCGATCAACGCGTACGAGAGCGACGGATTCGGGCCGACGATCGCCCAAACCGCGAATGCGATCGCGGCGATGGCGAGCACGGTGGGAACGAAATATCCCGCAACGGTATCGGCGAGTTTTTGAATCGGCGCGCGACTACGCTGCGCTTCGGCGACCATCGCGACGATTCGTGCGAGCATCGTGTCGGAGCCGATGTTGTCGGCGCGCATCACGATCGATCCCGTCCCATTGACGGTTCCGCCGATGAGCTTATCATTCGGTACCTTCGTAACGGGCATCGACTCGCCCGTCACCATCGATTCATCGATCGCGGTCCGGCCATCGATGACGACGCCATCGACGGGAACGCCGTCGCCCGGACGCACGCGAAGACGATCGCCGACGCGGACGAGATCGACCGCTACGGATTCATCGTCGCCATCGTCGCGAAGGCGTAACGCCGTCTTCGGGGCGAGATTCAAGAGCGCACGGATCGCTCCACCGGTTTGTTCGCGAGCACGTAACTCGAGGACTTGACCGAGCAAGACGAGCACGGTGATGACGGCCGCTGCTTCATAATAAACGGCAACGGTGCCGTCCATCCCGCGAAAACCGATCGGAAAGCGTGCGGGGAAAAACGTCGCCACAACGCTGTAAACGTACGCCGTCCCCGTGCCCAGCGCGATGAGCGTGAACATGTTGAGATGCCGTGCGCCGATCGATGCCCAACCGCGCACGAAGAACGGCCAACCGGCCCAGAGCACGACGGGCGTCGAAAGGATGGCTTGGATCCAAACGATCGCGCGGGCACCGATGACTTGGTGAAGACGCAAGCCCGGCACGTGGCCGCCCATCTCGAGCAGAAAGACCGGCACCGCAAGTGCGAGTCCGATCCAAAACCGCCGGCTCATATCGATGAGCTCGGCGTTTGGTTGTACTTCGGCGGTGACGGTCACGAGTTCGAGCGTCATGCCGCAGATCGGGCAATTTCCCGGCGCGTTCGCCCGAATTTGCGGATGCATCGGACAGGTGTACACCGATGCCGGTTCTTGCCGGGGACCTATCGCTTGCTTAAGGTGCGAATCGTCGACGTGCGAATCGTCGGCCGGGGTCGTCGGGATGCTCGTCGTCGGCTCGATCGTATCCATGAGGAACATGAACACGATAGCGCACTCGAAGTTTCACCGATATTTTGCGGGGCAAAGCTACGGAATAAAGCTTCAATGGTTTACGCCCTCTCGAAGAGGGAGGCAGCATACGAAATGACGGGAATTTGCGAATTCATGCAATTTGGAGCATTGTAGATGACGCCGAAAACGATCCGTTTTACCTCGCAGGCAAATGAACTTACCGTGGCCCGGGATTTTGTAATGAATGCCAACAAAGAGAATCGACAGGCACTGCAGGTCGTATTTTTTTAAGCCTCCTTAATGTCGGGTACGGAATGTTCCGTATTGTTGGATATCGAGACACGATACCGTACGTCTTTGGCGTCGTACTTATCTGTGGACTCATAATCGTACCCGCCGTCCTCTACCGTAAACGCTTTGTCGCGAACGAAGCGAAAGGGGGAATCGCGTACGAGTTCACGACCGACGAGCGTGCCATCGAGTCCATCGTTCCAAAAAAGTTTTCGGTCGCGTGGAAGGATCTCACTTTCGTTCGCGATCTCGGAACATCGCTTGTTTTCATGCGACAACTCAGAACGCCGATCGTCATCCCGAAGCGCGCCCTCGACGACGGTGGCGCGGTCTTATGGCACTTCCTTGAAAGCGAACTCGTCGGGTCGCGCTATCTCGTGCGTGGTTCGGGCGCGCCGCTCACGATCACCAATATGCGCGCTCGATAAAAACGTTTAGGAAACGTCCTGGTGACCGATGGAATCTCGCGTTGCTACTTACCGAATTTCAATCCGACGTCGAAAGCTCGAGGCGCGGCAAAATGATTGCCTTGCGCGTTGAGTAACGTTACGAAGTAGCGGTCGTTGAAGGCGTTCTGCACGCGGAGCGTTAGCGCGAGATCGGGCCCGAGACCGATGCCTTTTTCGACCGCGAAGATCGTGTGCGGCGTTCGTTTGCAATTCGGGGTCGCCGCGGGACAGCTCGTGGAAGAAAGCCCGCTTCCGTACTCGCCATCGAAAGATAGCCAGCCGTTATGACGATCGTTGAAGAGTGCTCCCCCCGTCACGCTGTATCGCTGATCGTGGTCGGCCGACGCGAAGTCGGTCGGCGAGCCGAAGCACGGTGCCAGGAGTTGCGTTTCGCACCCTTTGTTGAACGACGTCGTGTGCGCGACCGAGAGATAGGCACGGCCGTTCCGTGCGAGGGCTCGCTCGTAGGAGGCTGCTTCTTGCGAGAGTCGGCCGATCGCATAGTTGATGTCCTGATGGAGCAACGTCACGCCCACTTGCGTATCGTCGATGAGGTCGGTCGCATTTTTCTGCCACACGCGTAGGCCGAGGGATCCCGTTCCGAGCGGCACGTGCGCGCCAAACTCTACCATCGTATTGCGTTCGGGTTTGAGATCGAATTGCGCGAGCGTCGGTTGGTTGGGGAGATTGAGCTTTTGTGCCACGACCGGATCGACGTTCTCGAACGAAAACGGTTCGAAGAGTCGGCCAAAGTATCCGTAGACGCTCGCGCGGGAGCCGAAGAAACGCGTTAGCTTCACGCGCGGGGAGAACATGGCGAACCGCCGCGCGAAATCGGTCGACGACAGTTCGAAGGAGTCGTAGCGCACGCCGTAATCCAGACGATATTTGGCACCGAGCGTCCAGCTGTCTTGAAGATACGATTCGTAGGTCGTGCCGCTATTCGATGCGTTATCGACGACGGTCGTTACGACGTTCGGCGCGAGAAAATTGCCCGGCTGCAGCGTGATGGCGTAGCGCTTGCCGACATCGGTATATTGGTAAGCGCCGCCCGCCCGAATCTCGTGATGGCCGAAGCGTTGCACGTAGTCGGCTTGAAAACGATAATCCGCCGCCGTCTTATCGTCGTCGAGTGAGAACGCACAGGTGCCGTTACCGTAGACATGTGTCGTGAGTGCCATCGCGCAATCTGTCGGCGCGCCGCCCGTTGCGGCGTAAAGGGCCCGACCGTACGTAAAGTCATTTATCGAATCGCCGAAATCGCGAATGCGCGAGACTTTCACCGCGGGCCCGAAGCTCAGCGAGCCCGTCGCTCCGAGGGTTTGCCGAAATTGAAGATTGAGGAACGTATCCTCTTGCTTCTCGTTGAGATCGCTCGTAGCGGGTTGGCCGCCGGAGACGTCGTTTGGAATCTGGAAAGAACGATATGAATGGATGATGGTGAGATCGGTAAAATCGCGCGTTCCTCGCGGTACGACGAGGTGTAAGAATTGATTCGTGTTGCTCGCCTCGTTATGCGGCGAGGCGAGGCTCGGCGGATCGAGTCCGCGCGTGGTACGTTGATCGCGAACGGCGAGTGAGATACCGCCGCCCGAACCGATCGGTGCGTGATAGCCGAGGGACTGATCGAAACTTCCATACGAGCCGCCGCGAAGTTCGCCCGTGATACCGGCCGGGCCCGTACCCGCGCGCGTCGAGATGTCGAGCGTCGAGCCGAATCGCAGGCCGTATTTCGCGGGAAATGCCCCTTCGACCACGTCGACGTACGAGATATCGTTTGGATCGATCTCGCTGCCCAGTTGTCGGTTGAGCGCTTGTGGGATCGGCACACGATCGACGAAGTAGTTCACGACTCCATGATCGCCGTTGAGATGCACGACGCCGTTGGCACCGCGTACGGCTCCCGGCAATTGAATGAGGATTTCGGGAAAGCTTCCGCTCGCCGGCGATCTCTGCAGAAACGTGCTGTTGAGCGTGACGTCGGTACCTGCGCGAGCGATGGGAGAGGACCGCACCACGCGCGTGCTGCCGATCTCTTTGAGGGAGAGATCGAGGCTCACGTTCGCGCCGGAGTCGCTGAGATCGACGCGCGCCATAACGCTGCCGTCTTTTCCTTTCGCGCTAATCTCGTAGACGCCGATCGGTAATCCGGAGAACACGAATTTTCCGGCAGTATCGGTCGTCGCGCGTGTCTCGAAGCTATTTCCGGCTGCCGTCACCGTAATGCCGACCGCAGGCGCGCCATCGGAGACGACGCTTCCCGTCAAATACCCCGAAGTCGTTCCGGCGAAGACCTTCGTGCCGCAATACGACCAGATGAGAAAAACGACGATTGCGAATGCAAACGCGCGCCCGCACCGTGTCCGACGGTTTCGATCGAGCGTGTTCAAAATGCGTGCCCACCTTCACATAGTCGAGCGATCGAGAAGCGATCGCGTGTAACGATATGATAGTATCGATATCGTTCCGATACCTGCTAATGATAAATCAGTACTGATAAGGAGGTCGCACGGTCAACGACGTTTGGCCGCCTCGCTCACGCGGATTGATTTGGATCCGGCAACCGGCTTTTTCGCGGCCGGTGACCGCTGTTGTGCGGCACACGTCGCGCAACGGCCGAAGATCGTTAGGTCGTGGCCCGTGGCTTTAAACCCGCGCGGCAACGGCACGAGCACGTCGTCGGCACATCCGTCGAGTTCGAAGACGCGGTGACACGTCGTACAGGAGAAGTGGTGGTGGTGCTCTTTGCCGGCAACTTCGTAGAGGATGCCCTTGCCCGGCACGTCGATCGGCGTCAACCAGCCGTCATCGAGAAGCGATTTGATAGACCGGTAGACCGTCGCGATCCCTAGGCCTTCGATGAGCGCTTGGGCGGCTTCGAACGCCTCGGTCGTCGAGAGCGGCCGGCCTTCGCTTTCGAAGGCGCTGCGGATGGCGCGTTTTTGCTTCGTCGCCCGTTCGATCGTTGCTTTTGGCACGAGCGGGATCTATCGGTCGACTTCGCCGATTTCCCGCCGCGGCGTGATGCGGCGCGCACCTCGCGCATGCGAAAGGCAGTGGCGGCTCGAATCACGACGGCCTTGAAACATCCAGGGAAGTCCGCAGGGAATGAAGACCGAGGAACCGTGCGGGCCGTCTATACCACATCGACGCGACGGCACATTCTCGACCTTTTGAAAAGCGAGAAGCGATATCTGACGGCGAACGTGATCTTCAAATTGCTCAAAGCCGATCACCCCAAGATCGCGCTCTCTACGATCTACCGCACGCTCGATTTGCTTTTAGAGATGGGCGCCGTTTCGGGTCGGGCCGAAGGTGCCGGCGAGACATCGTTCGTGTATTGTACTGAAGAGCATCACCATCATGCGATTTGCACGACATGCGGCCACGTGGATGAAGTCGATTGCGGTGCGATGGATCAATTCCGTGCAGCACTGCTGGCACAACAGGCGTTTCGGATGGACGACCATTCGGTCGAGTTTTACGGTCGGTGCGCGCGCTGTCAGTGATGCGCGTTATTTTTTGAGCCGTCGTTTGTCGAATTTGGGCGGACCCTTCCGGCGAAACGGCGTCGGCGCGCGACGTTCGGGACGCGCTTTCGAGCCGTGTTGGAGTAAGGCGTCATGGATATCGTCGTCCGTCCGCTCGCGCACGCGCACGATCGCGGCGCTGTTGACGTACACATCGGGAAAACGGAGTGCGAGCCACAGATAGAGCGTCGCGAGGCGCGAGCGATCTTCGAAGAGCAACAGACGATCGCGCGCGACGAGCCCCGTGAGCAGTTCCGTTCCCTCGACGCGGCCTTCGCTCGCATGGCGATCGCCCCAACGAGCGAGCACGCCGAGCGAGTTTCCGCGCGTCGTTACGGGCGCGCGAGCGTAGGTGTTGCGCACGGAGAGGGGGAGTTCGAGAAAGCGATCGGATTGCTCGAGCGCGAGCGCGACCTCAATCGTGTCGGTGAGGTCGGCGATACGGACGCTCGCATCTTCATCGCGTAAGACGCGCGTCTGAAAGAATTGCATGAGTCGACTCACACGCGTCGTGCCGATGATTGCGGCGAGCCGGCGTAGGTGCTCGTCGGTCGGCGAGATCCACAGCGGCGGCTCGGTCGGCGGCGGATCGAAGCGCACGAGACTCTCGCGAATGAGCGGCACGGCGCGTGGATCGATCGCGGTCACTTGCCCTTCCTCGTGGATGCCGTAGCGGCCGGCGCGCCCCGCGATCTGACGGATCTCGGGTGGCGTGAGCGTGCGCATCACCGTCCCGTCATACTTTTCGACGGCGGCGAAGATTAGGCGACGGATCGGTAGATTTAGTCCTAAACCGATCGCATCGGTCGCGACCAAGATCGCAGCTTCCCCCGAACGAAAGCGCTCGGCTTCGCGGCGACGGACGGCGGGTGAGAGCGAGCCGTAGATGGCGGCGGTACTACGTCCGTTTCGGGAGATCTGGCCCTGCAGTTCCACGACGGCATTGCGCGAGAAAGCGACGACGGCATCGCCCGCCCGCAGTTCCATGAGCGGCAACGCGTCGACCACATGCAATGGATTTTTTCGCTCGAAGCGTCGCTCGGCGAGCGTGACGCCCAGACGTTCGGCGAGCCGACGCGCCGCGTGCAGACCGTCTTCGGAGCCGCAGAGGACGACGTGCTTCGCGGGCACGGCGGCGATGGCGAGCGTCCACGCCCAGCCGCGCTGTTCGTCTTGCAACATCTGCGCCTCGTCGACGACGGCCACGTCGATCTCGCGTTTGAGATCGACCATCTCGACCGTCGAACTCACGTGGTGCGAATCGGGTAGGAGCACGCGCTCTTCGCCCGTGACGAGCGACGTTGGGACGCCGAGTTCGTTGAGGCGTTCGTGCACTTCGAGTGCGAGCAGTCGCAATGGCGCGAGATACGCGCCGCTCTTCGCTCCGCACAAAAGCTCGATCGCGGCATGCGTCTTTCCAGAGTTCGTAGGGCCGACGAAATATTCGAATGTCCGGGTCGCGTGCGTGAAGCCGTCGATATAGAATCGCAACCCGAGATCGGCTTCGACACGTTCGTCGATGCGTTTGTTTTCGAGATCCTGATAGATGCTCACGACGCCGCGTCGCGCATCCTCGATCGCCGTGAAAAAAGACGCGCTTTCGAAAACGTGTTTTTTCTCGACGTCGTCCGGCGCGGTGAGGATTTTCGCTGCCGCGCGTTCGATCGCGTGGGCAAAGCGGCCGACGGTCGGATCGACGAGCGGTGCGACGGCGGCTTCGCCCGCTTCTTTCGTCGGTTCGCTCGGCATGTCGACGGTGACGCGCCCGCGCACGACGATCGTGCGGTTGCCGAAGCGAAATTCACGTACGATGCGAATCTCGGCCGTATCGCGGCCGATGAGTTTCCAGCCCAGCGGCGCAACGAGCTTTTTGATACGCGCGCGGTCTTTTCGTTCGTCGGCTCGGGGATCGATCGCGGGCTCCGGTTCCGCGATGTCGGGAGCGTCCGGAAGCGAAGCGTCGAGATTCATCGATCGGCTCTATTCGCCGTCGCGCCCCGCGAGGCATACCGGAAGCGCTGCAATCGTGCCACGTACCGTCGACGGAGCGCCGTAGGCTCGTCACGAACGGTCGAACGATGCGTGACGAAGCGACGGTCGACCGCATACGCTGCGCGTGGGCGCGGCGCGAGCCCGCGTTGTCATATCACGACGTCGAATGGGGCGTGCCCGAGCATGACGATCGGCGGCTCTTCGAGTTGCTCACGCTCGAAGGCGCGCAAGCCGGCTTGAGTTGGGATACGATTTTGCGCAAACGCGAGAGCTATCGCGCAGCCTTCGTGGGCTTCGATCCAGCCGTCGTCGCGCGCTTCGACGAAGCGAAGATCGACGCGCTCGTGCGTGATCCCGGGATCGTGCGGCATCGCGGAAAAATTGCGGCCACCGTCGGCAACGCCGCGTTGTTTCTCGACGTGCAGCACGAGCATGGCTCGTTTGCGACGTTTTTGTGGGCTTACGTCGATGGCGCGCCGGTCGTTACGCGACGCGCGGATGGCGACGCGCTCCCGGCGACGACGCCGCTTTCGGAACGCATCTCCGCGGATTTGCGCGAGCGCGGCTTCGGTTTCGTCGGGCCGACGATCGTGTATGCATTTCTCCAGGCGACGGGCGTCGTCGACGATCACATCGCAACGTGCTTTCGGAGCACCGACGCAGCGCACTGAAATCGGGCGCTACGCGCGACACAGTTACGGTCGCGTGATCCGGCGAATCACCTGGAAATATGGAAAACACCCCAACCGACGGTTTTAACGCGCTCGGACTCGACCCGGCGCTCGTCGGTGCCCTCGCAGCGCTCGGCTATGAAGAGCCGACCGATATTCAACGTGAAGCGATCCCGCCGCTCCTGGCCGGCCGCGACGTCCTCGGCCAAGCAGCAACCGGCACCGGCAAAACGGCCGCATTCGCCCTCCCCCTTCTCAACCGCATCGGTCGCGCCTCGGGCGAAGCACGCAAGATTCGCGTGCTGATCCTCGTGCCGACACGCGAACTCGCAATGCAGGTAGCCGAAGCGGTGCACACCTACGGCCGCCCGCTCGACGTGCGTGTCTTGCCCGTCTACGGCGGCCAATCGATGCACCAGCAACTGCGCGCCCTGCAACGCGGCGTCGACGTCGTCGTCGCGACGCCCGGCCGCGCACTCGACCACGTCCGCCGCGGAACGATCTCGTTCGATGCGGTCGAAGTGGTGGTTCTCGATGAAGCCGACGAGATGCTCGACATGGGCTTCGCCGACGAACTCGAAGCGATTCTCGCCGCCGTCCCCAAAGAGCGCCAAACCGCGCTCTTCTCTGCAACGATGGCACGCCGCATCCTCGAAATCGCCAAACGTCATCTCAAGGATCCCGTGCGGGTAACGATCGTGCGCGAAGCGCTCGCCGCAGGCGAAGCACCGCGCGTGCGCGAGGTTGCCTATGTGGTGCAACGCCGCCACAAAGCCGCTGCTCTCGCGCGCGTCCTCGACATGGAAGACGACGCTTCGGCGATCGTCTTTTGTCGCACGCGCATCGAAGTCGACGAACTCACGCAGACGCTCGGCGCGCGCGGTTATGGCGCGGAAGCCTTGCACGGCGGACTCTCGCAAGAACAACGCGATCGCGTGTTGCGTCGCTTCCGCGATAAAACGAGCGACATTCTCGTCGCGACCGACGTCGCGGCGCGGGGCCTTGACATCGATCACGTTTCGCACGTCGTGAATTTCGACGTTCCCGCCTCGCCCGATGCGTACGTCCATCGGATCGGCCGGACGGGCCGTGCGGGGCGCGAAGGCGTCGCGATCACGTTCGCCGAGGCGCGCGAGACGCGGCTGCTGCGGAATATCGAGCACATGACCAAACGCAAGATCACGACGGAAAACGTGCCGACCGTCCACGATCTGCGCGCGCGACGTCTCGAACTCATGCGCGATGCGTTGCAAGAGACGCTCGAAGCGGGCGGCATCGATGCCTATCGAAACGTAGTTGAATCTCTGGCAAACGATTTCGACGTCGTCGAAATCGCCGCCGCTGCCGTGAAAATCGCGGATATGGCGCGCGACGGCGGCACGCGAGATGATGTCGAGATCCCGCGCGACGAAGTGCCCGCGCGCATCGAACGGCCGACGGCCACGCGTACCACCGAGCGACCGAGTGTACGTATCGAACGTGCCGGTGGCGCGGGCGGTGCGAGCGAACGCACGGGCCCGAAGTTGCGGCTCAAGGCGAGCGACTCCACGCGCATCTATATCGGCGTCGGACGCAGCGGCGGTATCCGCCCAGCCGACCTCGTCGGGGCGATCGCAAACGAAGCACACATCGATTCGAAAGATATCGGCCACATCGATATCGCGGATCGCTTCTCGCTCGTCGAAGTCCCGGGCAACGCCGCCGATGCGATCATCGCGGCGCTGCGCGGTGCGACGATCCGCGGTAAAAAAGTACTCGTCCGCCGCGACCGCGAGCAGTAGGGCCGCATGCGCATGAGATTGAACTCGACTACGGCGCGCATCGCGACCCTAGGCGTTTTGATTGCGACGTTGCTCGCACCCCTTTCGCGTGCGCGGGCATCGGAAGCCACAACGGGGATCATCGTCGGTCGGGTGACCGCGAGCACGTCAGGCTTGCCCGTGCCGCTCGTCGAGATTGCGGCGGCGTCGCCTTCGGGAACGTATCACGCGCGCGACGATAGCGACGGTCGCTTCGCCTTCGTCGGCGTCGCGCCCGATACGTACACGCTCAGTTTCGCTGCATCGGGCTACGAGCCGCGCTCGCTCACCGGCGTGACGGTGTTGCCCGGTGCACGCGTCGATGCGACGACGACACTCGTGAAAGCGCTCCGCGAAATCGGGCGTACGGTCGCACGCGGCGTTATCGGTGGGACCGGCTTTGGTGAAACGCAAGACGTTTTTCGTGTGACGGGCGACGCGGCGCGCGGGCTCGCGTCAGCGTCGTCATCGGGTTTGGGGTCGTACACCCAAGGCACCGTGCAAGGCGCGATCGCCGCAGCCCCGGGCGTGCAACAAGATCAATTCGCGAATGTGATCTTGCAGGGCGGAAAAGTCAAAGACACGGTCTTCAGTTACGACGCGGTTCCCGTGCCGCAGGCGCTCATCGCAGAGCCCGGCGGTAATGTGGTGGGCGCGCAGCTTCCAACGACGGGTTTGGGATACACCCAGATCACGACGGGCGGTTTTTCGACGTCGAGTAATCAGGGCTTGGCGGGCGTCGTCGACGAGATCCCCGCAACGGGCGTCTATCCCGCGCTAACGACGCTGACGCTTTCGGGCGGCATCACACCGGGCGCGCACGATATCGAATTTGCGAGCCGCTGGGCGACGCCCGATCTGCGCCGACGCTACGCTTTCGATGCGACGCTCGGCAACGAAGCGATCACCTACGGCGACGGCCACACGTTCTATCCCGTCGAAGCCGCGACGTATGGCCTCTCGCTCTCGAGTCGCGCGACGTGGTCGGTCGGAGCGAACGCTCATCTGCGCATCAACAAACGCGACGAGATCTCACTCGTCACGCTCGAAGGCCAAGCGGTGTACGATCAATACGGCACCCCATTCGCGGGTCAAACGTACGGCGCGTTCGCGGGCGCCACCACCGCGTATCCGGGCGCACCATCACCCGATGCCGCCGTGCTCACGCCGACGCGGATTCGCGGCACCTACGGCGTGCAGAAGATCCAAGATCTCCGCTCGTACGATCGATCGACGGTTCGTCTGCAGGCGTACGGGTCGGAGTACGGGTCCCAGACGCGCGCGCCATTCTTCGATGATCTCTCTTTCCCGAACGGCCCCGTTTCGTATTACGGGAATCAGCACGCGCGGCTCTTCGGCATCGGGCTCGACGTGCAAAATGTCGCGAGCCGCGTTCACGAAATAAACTACGGAGCCGAAGTTCGGACGCAGGCGTCGAGCCTCGATCAGCGCGTCCCGACACTCGATAGTCACATCACCTCACAGCCCATCCTCAATTCGTACCTCGGTTATCTCGCAGATCGCTTCTCGCCGACCGAACGGCTCGTCCTAACCTCGACGCTCCGCGCGGCGGGAACGTGGATCGTTCGTAGCGATGGGCATCGCTATGGCGTGAGCGCGATCGATCCACATCTCGGCCTCAACTATACTTTTGCGCCAAAGACGGCATTGCTCGTGACGTTCGATCATACGACGCAAGCGCCGAATCCGCTCGAAGCCGAGCGCATCGATGCCGGAACGCCGTACGTCGCGATCGCGCCGGAAGCGGGCGACGCCTATCAGATCGCGCTGCAACGCACGGGTGTGGTGCGCGCGCGTATCGGATATTTTGCGAAAAGCGAACGCAATCTCATCGACGTATTGCCGTTCAACTTTCGCAGCGCGACGCAATCGGGCGACAATGCGAGCGCCGTCGGCGTGCCGACAAATGCGGGTAACCTGCTCGTCCACGGCTTCGAACTTGCGGCATCGACCGGTGGCTTTAATCTAAGCGCGACCTATACGCGTGGCTTCTCGTCGAGCGCGTCGCAGTTCGGGTATAACGCGCTCAACGCACCGGCGATTGCGGCCGGGCATCTCTTTCCGCTCGGCTACGTACCCGACGTTTCCGCGATCGCGTCGTACGATCTCAGAGCTGGAAGAGGCGTGACGATCACGCCGACGCTCTCCTACGAAACGGGGTATCCGTACGGCAACGGCCGTAGCGTCTTCGCCTTCGATCCGCTCACGCACAAACCGATCCGTCTCGCGAACGATAATTACGTGAATCCAGGATTCAACTATTATTTTTTGACCGATCCCGCGCGGCCGTTCGATGCAGCGACCAATCCGTATATCGCGACGCTCGGAACGCGCGAAGGCGACGATCCCAATACGTTGCGCTCGCAGCCGCAACTGCTCGCGTCGTTGCGCATCAAGGCAAACGTCGGCCGCGGCACGACGCTCGCGATCGATATCGAGAACCTTTTCGGAAACGCGCGACCGACCCAGCTGCAGGGCAATCCGTATCTCATCGGTCCGCCCGGCTATACGGGTGGCGCCTATGGCGCGTCACTCTGCGGCTCCCTCGGCGGCGGACCCACGTGCGCGACGACGCAACCCTACACGCTCGGGAACGGCGTGCCGACGCGCGATGGTCAGCACCCGGCGCTTCCCTATACGTACGGAACGGCGGGCTATCTTCCGTCCTCGTATCCCAACGCACGCGCGATCTACGTCCGGCTGGGGCAACGGTTGTAATATTCTCGATGCGGCGACGAAGAACTCTGTCGCCTCGCCGTGATGCTCGGGTACGATGCTACCGCCGTCTCGCGCGCGTCTTGCCGCTGCCGTAATCCTACTCGGCGCGCGCGAAGCGATCGGCCCGTCGGAGCGCGGGCACGAAGGCACCCCAGAGCGCGATGACGGCGAGCGTCCCGATGCCACCGATCACCACGGCGGGAACGACGCCGACGAATGCCGCGAGCGTTCCCGATTCGAATTCTCCGAGTTCGTTCGACGCGCCGATGAAGACGTTCTCGACGGCGTTGACCCGGCCGCGCATTGCATCGGGTGTCGCGAGTTGTACGAGGCCGCTGCGGATCACGACACTGACCATATCGCTGCCGCCGACGATCGCGAGCAACACGAGTGTGAGTATGAAATCGCGCGAGAGCGCGAATGCGATCGTTGCCGCGCCGAAAACGGCGACCGTCGCGAGTAACGTCGGGCCGATGTGGCGCTCGAGCGGCCGTCGCGCGATGATGGCGGCGACGAGCGCAGCGCCGAGAGCGGGCGCGGCGCGCATCGTGCCGAGACCTTGCGCGCCGACGTGAAAGATATCACTTGCGAAAGCGGGTAAGAGCGCGGTCGCGCCACCGAGCAAGACTGCGAAGAGGTCGAGTGAGATCGCGGCGGCGATGATCGGTTGCGAGCGGATGAAGCGCAACCCGCCGAATGCGTCGTGCCACGTTGCCGGGGTGAGCGGCCGTGGCGCGCGTGCGAGCGTGACGAATGGATAGGTAAATGCGGCGATCGAGACGAGGCCCGCAGCGAATCCAAGCGCGACCGGCACGGATATGGCAACGAGGAGTCCGCCGAATGCGGGGCCACCGATGCGCACGAATTCTCGTAGCGACGCATACGTCGCTTGCACTCGGAGGTACTCATCGGGCGAAACGAGCGCCGGTAAGATCGACCGGATTGCGGGTGCGTCGAATGCGCGCGCCGAGCCGATCAAAAGGAGCATCGCGAGATAGACCGGCAGCGCGGTCACGTGCGCGAGAACGATCGCGATGAGACCACAGAGCGCCGCGCCTTCTGTAAACGCGCAGATCGTTGCGATGCGTAAACGGTCGTGGCGATCGGCGAAGATTCCGGCCGGAAGCACGAAGAGGAACGACGGAAAAAAGAGCGCGAGGCCGACGAGACCGAGATCGAGGGGTCGGTGTGCGAGCGTGTAGACGTGCCATGCGATCGCCACGCCGCCGATTTCAGACGAGAGGTTCAAGGCACAGCTGATCGTGAGATACGCGAGTCGATTGCGGGGGTTCACGGGGCATCATCATACTTGGCGTCGTCCGTCTTCACCGCTCGCGTAGCATTGGATGGGTCCAATACGTCGAACGGAGCGGTCCACGCACGGGAGTCGTCGTCGCGCGCGGTAATGGACGGGTATGACGTCTACACATCTCGACGACATCGACCCGACCGAAACCCAAGAATGGCTCGACGCCCTCGACGGCGTGCTCGCAAGTGAAGGCCCCGTGCGCACGCGCCAACTCGTCGAACGCGTCGTCGAACGCGCGCAGACCGGCGGCGCGCAGGTCGAACTCGGGGTTCAGACGCCGTACGTCAATTCGATTCCCACCGCGCAACAACCGATGATGCCGGGGAACGAAGAACTCGAAACGCGCCTGCGCCATTACATCCGCTGGAACGCGATGGCGATGGTCGTGCGCGCAAACGAAACCAGTAGCGAACTCGGCGGACACGTCGCGAGCTTCGCTTCGTCGGCGACGCTGTATGACGTCGGCTTCAATTACTTTTTCCGCGCGCCGTCCGCCGACTTCGGCGGCGATCTCGTTTTCTTTCAGGGTCACTCGTCGCCCGGCGTCTACGCACGCGCGTTTCTCGAAGGGCGCATCAGCGAAGATCAACTCGCGCATTTCCGTCAGGAAGTCGATGGCGGTGGCCTCTCGTCGTATCCGCATCCGTGGCTGATGCCCGATTTCTGGCAGGTCGCGACCGTCTCGATGGGCCTCGGGCCGATCCAAGCGATCTATCAGGCGCGATTCCTCAAGTACCTACATAATCGTGGGCTCGCCGATACGACGGGCCGCAAGGTCTGGTGTTTTCTCGGCGACGGCGAGACGGACGAACCCGAGTCACTCGGTGCGATCTCGATCGCGGCGCGCGAAGGGCTCGACAATCTCATCTTCGTCGTCAATTGCAATCTGCAGCGGCTCGACGGTCCCGTGCGCGGCAACGGCAGCATCATTCAAGAACTCGAGCGCGAATTTCGCGGTGCGGGCTGGAACGTGCTCAAAGTGATCTGGGGTAGTAACTGGGATCCGTTGCTCGAGCGCGATACTACGGGGCGACTCGTGCAACTCATGGGCGAGTGCGTCGACGGCGATTATCAGACGTTCAAAGCCAACGACGGCGCCTACGTGCGCGAACATTTCTTCGGCCGCTATCCGGAGACGGCCGCACTCGTCGCCGATTGGAGCGACGAGCAGATTTGGGCGTTGCAACGCGGCGGCCACGATCCGCGTAAAGTGTACGCTGCGTATAAAGCCGCATCGCAACACGGCGGGCAACCGACGGTCGTGCTCGCGAAGACGATCAAAGGCTACGGCATGGGTTCGTCCGGTGAAGCGCAGAATATCGCACACCAGCAGAAGCATCTCGATATCGCAGCGATGCGGCAGTTTCGCGATCGTTTCGCCATTCCGGTCTCCGATGCGGAATTACCGAAGGTGCCGTTCTATCGGCCGCCTGCCGATAGCGCCGAAGGTGCGTATCTGCTCGAGCGCACGGCCGCCCTCGGCCACGTTCCGCAGCGTCGGCGAACGTCGACGACGTCGCTTGCGGCGCCCGACCTCTCGGCATTCGAGAGCCAACTCATCGGTACGGGCGAGCGCGAAATCTCGACGACGATGGCATTCGTGCGCCTCCTCTCGGCGATGCTCAAGGACAAAACGATCGGCCCGCGTGTCGTGCCGATCGTCGCCGACGAATCGCGCACGTTCGGCATGGAAGGCATGTTCCGCCAACTCGGCATCTACTCGCCGGTCGGGCAGAACTACAAGCCGCAAGATTCCGCCCAGCTGATGTACTACCGCGAAGACATCGCGGGCCAGATTCTCCAGGAAGGCATCAACGAAGCGGGCGCGCTCTGTTCGTGGATCGCGGCTGCGACGAGTTACTCGGTCAGTAACGTGCCGATGATTCCGTTTTTTATCTTTTATTCGATGTTCGGTTTCCAACGCGTCGGCGATCTCGCATGGGCGGCGGGCGATATGCGCAGTCGCGGTTTCCTCATCGGCGGCACCTCGGGCCGCACGACGCTCAACGGTGAAGGCCTCCAACACGAAGACGGCCATAGCCAGCTCTTTGCCGCGTTCATTCCCAATTGCGTGAGCTACGATCCAACGTATAATTACGAGCTTGCGGTCATCGTGCGCGACGGTATGCGGCGCATGTACGCAGACCAAGAAGACGTGTATTACTATATTACGGTTCTCAACGAAAATTACGCGCATCCGGTGATGCCTGCGGGCGTGGAAGACGGCATCTTGCGCGGCGCGTATCTCTTGCGCGATGCGGGTGAGGCGACGCGGCCGCGCGTGCAACTCATGGGCTCGGGGGCGATCTTGCGCGAGGTGATCGGTGCGGCGAAGCTACTTGCCGAAACGTTCGGCGTCGACGCCGATGTATGGAGCGCGACGAGCTTCAACGAGTTGCGTCGCGACGGCCTCGCCTGCGAACGCTACAATCTGCTCCATCCCGGCGACGAGCCCCGCGTCCCGTATATCGCAGCCGCCATGTCGGGGCATCGCGGGCCGATCGTCGCTGCGACCGATTACCTCAAATCGTACGCGGATCAAATCCGGCCGTTCGTCGATCGCCGCTTCCACGCACTCGGCACCGACGGTTTCGGGCGCAGCGACTATCGCCGGAAATTGCGCGACTTCTTCGAAATCGATGCTCGTTGGATCGCGCTCGCGGCGCTCAACGCGCTCGCGGCTGATGGCACGATCGAACGCCGTGTCGTTGCCGAAGCGGTTAAAACGCTCGGGATCGATCCAAACAAACCCGACCCGGTGAAGGTGTAAGCGCATGGCGATCACGCACGAAATTCGCGTTCCGAATATCGGCGATTTCAAAAATGTTCCGATCGTCGAGTTGCTCGTCAAAGTCGGCGACGTCGTACGCGTTGAAGACCCCCTCGTCGCGATCGAGTCTGAAAAAGCGACGATGGAAGTACCGTCGCCTTTTGCCGGTACCGTCGGTCGTATCGATGTCAAAATCGGCGACAATGTCTCGGAGGGTTCCGTTCTCCTCGAACTGATGACCGAGGGCGAAGCCGCTGCCGTCGCACCGACCGTCGCGGCCGAAAAGCCCGTAGTCGCTACAACGTCGGCGCAGGCGACGACGCCCCCGGTCGCACCGACGCCCGCGCCACCCGCGCCACCCGCTCCGCAAGTTGCGCCACCCGCGCCCGCCGCGGCAGCCACGCCGCCCGAAACGCACGAGGTCGCCGCCTCGAACGGGATCGTGCATGCGAGCCCGTCGATCCGTCGCTTCGCGCGCGAACTCGGTGTCGATCTGCATCGCGTGAGCGGCAGTGGGCCGCACGCGCGCGTCACACGCGACGACGTGCAGAACTTCGTGAAAGTCGTACTCGCCGCACCGCCCGTAGCGACGACCGCGACTTCGACCGGCACGCCCTACGGCGTTCCGGCGTGGCCTGTCGTCGACTTCGCGAAATACGGTGCGATCGAAACCGTCGCGCTCTCGCGCATCCGCAAATTCTCCGGTCCCAATCTCCATCGGAATTGGCTCGCGATCCCGCACGTCACCAACAACGATGAAGCCGATATCACCGAGCTCGAAGCGTTTCGCAAAGCCATTAATTCCGAACGCCCCGATGCGAAGGTGACGATGCTCGCCTTCGTGATGAAGGCGGTCGTCGTGGCGTTACGCGCGCATCCCGAAGTCAATAGCTCGCTCGTCGGTGATTCGCTCGTACTCAAGAAGTATTACAACATCGGTTTCGCCGCCGACACGCCGCAAGGGCTCGTCGTCCCCGTCCTTGCGGGTGCCGATACCAAGGGCGTCCTCGCCATCGCGACCGAGACGGCGGCGATGGCCGCGAAGGCGCGCGACGGCAAACTTGCGATGGCCGAGATGACGGGGGCGACTTTCACGATCTCGAGCCTCGGCGGTATCGGCGGGACGTCGTTTACGCCAATCGTGAACGCACCCGAAGTAGCGATCTTGGGCGTGAGCCGTTCGGCGATGAAGCCGGTATGGAACGGCACATCGTTCGTGCCGCGACTCATGTTGCCGCTCTCGCTCTCGTACGACCACCGCGTGATCGATGGCGCGCTCGCGGCGCGCTTCAACGTGACGCTCTCCTCGGCGCTCGCCGATTTGCGTCGTGCGCTCCTTTAGCTGCACTAAGGGCTTCGGTCGCGTGCGCCGAAAGAAACGCTAGCGGCCGCGCGTTCGCGCGACCGAATCCCCTCCAGGAGTCACCGTTTTGGACGAACTCGCGCTCGACGGAAGCGTCAGCCTCGTACGCCGGAGCGCGTTGCTCGCCGATTCGTACGTCCTCGCAAAGGCCGACGCCGAACTCGTTACGTTCGTGCTCGCGGGTCAGCATTGCAGCTACAGTGTCTCGCCCGACGAAACTTTTACGTGGGGCGCATTCGGTCAAACGTTTCGTACCATGGGCGAACTCCGCGCGCTCGCGACCGCGCATCCCGCACCCGTCGACCCGACACTCGCGACCGACGACGAATCGGAAACCGTCGGTGTCGAGCTCTTCGGGAACATGCTCGATACGATTGCTTTCTTACGTGTCCGCCTACGGGCGCTCGCCGACGTCGTGATCGAAAAGGGCATCGTCTCGGGGCCCGAGCTCCTCGGCAAGTATCACGAGTACCACGAGAAGAGCTTCGAAGCGTTTCACGACATCATGCTCTTGCGGCCCGAAATCTTCGAACAGCGTTTCGCGAGCTGGCTTTCGACCGAACGCGAATACCGGGAGCAACTCGCGGCCGACCGAAAAGCTGCCGTCGAACCGTAAGCGCTAGCGGGGATTCTCCGCGCCATTGCAAATAAAGATCTCTCAGACGTACACGTCGAGCCGGTAGCTCCGTGGCCGCCACAATCACGACTCGTGTGATGAACAGGGCCCGACCTTGAATTTCAGTACCCTCCGGCTACGCCCGTATCAAATCGAGGCGCAGCAGGCGATTGTGGAAGCGCGCAAGCGTGGCTTCCGCGCGCAACTCGTGTCGCTCGCGACCGGGCTCGGCAAATCCGTCGTCATCGCGACGCTCCCCGATCTACTCGAGCTACGGCCGGGCGATGTGACGCTCGTCGTCGCGCACCGCGACGAACTCATCACTCAACTCGTCGAGAAGATGCACGCGCAGAATCCCGACGCGATCGTCGGTGTCGAAAAAGCCGACGCGAGCGCCGGCGACGATTGCAGCATTATCGTCGGCACCGTTCAAACGCTGACCGGCACGCGACTCACGCGCTTTGCGACAAAATTTGGTCGGCGGATCGCGCTCTTCGTAATCGATGAAGCACATCACGCGGCAGCGCCCACCTATCGGGCGATTGTCGACAAGATTCTCCTCAAACGACCCGATGCGATGATCGTCGGATTTACCGCAACGCCGCACCGCGGCGATGGCGCGCAGCTTACCGAGATCTTCCCCGACATCGTCTACACGATGGACGCTCGCGCCGCGATCGACGCGGGATATCTCGTGCCCGTTCGATCGTATGCGGTCGGAACGCAAGTCGACCTCGATAAGGTTGGTTCGCGAGCCGGCGATTTCGTTCAGGGCCAGCTCGCCGAAGCCGTCGATACCGACGAGCGCAACGCCGCCGTTCTCGATGCGTATCGGACGCTCGTTCCGGGAAAGAAGACGCTCGTGTTCAGCGCGTCGGTCGAACACGCGCGTAATATCGCCGGAATCTTTAAAGATGCCGGGATCAAAGCGGCATTCGCAAGCGGCGAGACGCCGCAGGCGGAACGCGAACGCATCGTCGCCGATTTCCGTGGCACGAAGATCGACGTTCTCGTGAATTGCGGGCTCTATCTCGAAGGTTTCGACGTGCCATCGATCGAGGCAATTATTAACGCCCGCCCGACAAAATCGACGACCCTCTACACGCAGGTGACCGGCCGCGGCCTCCGTCCACTCGATGAAGATGCGTTTATCGTTTCGAGCTTTCCGACGGCGGAAGCACGACGAACGTGGCTCTTGCAAAGTCGCAAACCCTTCGCGACGATCATCGATATCGTCGATCAAGCGCGTCGCCATCAACTCGTCACGCTGCCGACGCTCTGGGGCTTGCCGGCACAGATCGACGCCCAAGGCAATCTCATCTCCGATATCGCCACAAAGTACGAGAAACTCTTCGAAGTCGCCCCACGTGAAGCGGCGCGCGCGCGCACGGCTGAGGCGATCGATAGCGCTCTCCTCGACGTGGAGAACGCGGGTAAGCCGAAAACGCGCAGTGCCGCTGCGTGGCAGATGATCACGCCCGAACATTGGCGCTTGGAGCGGCCGCCCGAGCGAACGGCGCGCGATCGTATGGGCCGACGCATCGCGAACTTCACTGAAAATTACGATCGTCTGGTCGAGACGGCGAAAAAAGTCGCACCCGAACAAAATGCCGACGCCTTTGCGATGCGAACGCTCGACGTCGATCGCCGTTCGATCTCGATGGAAGCCGAAGTCGTCGACGTGACGCGCCGCGGCGAACTTTGGGTCGCGAGCTTCAAGAGGGGCCGCCGCCCCGCACGCGATCTCGTGAGCGCACCGAGCCTTCCCGCCGCAATGCACGACGCGATGAAACGGATCGAAGCGGCCGAAGCTGCGCCCACGCCGCGCCGCCCGAGCGCCGCTAAGATAAAGAAGGGTACGACAAATCGCTGGCGCGGTAAACGCAAGCGCCGCACCTCCGACGCTCCCGCATCGGCGGCGATGTAACGAGCGCCCTCGAATCGTGGCGGGGGACGGTCGCTCGAGCGGCGTACCGCTGTGCTCTCCATCGCGCGCCCGAGGCAATCTCCGTGATCGTTCGTCGTATCGTCCCATACGTGCTCGCAATTCTCGCGTTCGGCGTGAACGCGCGAGCAGCGGAGGCACCCGCACCCGCACCCGCATCTCCCGGGCCGAGCCCAGTGGCACGTACGGCCGCAGCGACGGATGTGACATCGTCGCTGACGCCGCTCGCGTATGCGGCTTTTATAAAGAAAGCCGAGCGCCAGAGCGGTCTCATCGACCTCCTCAAAAAAGACGATGACGTCTATCTCGATCTCGGCGCAAACGAACTCGACCACCCGTTCATCGTGGCACCGGTCCTAGCATCGGGTGTTGGCGCGGATGCGTTTGCGGGTCGGATCTTTTCGCCGCTGCTCATCGAGTTCAAGCGTGTCGGTAAACGCGTCCTCTGGATCGATAAGAACGCTGATTTTACCGCACCTGCGAACTCGGCCGCGGCGAACGCACTCGCGATCTCCGTGACGGACTCCGTCATCAATAGCACGCCGATCGTCGCTGAAGACGAAGCGACGAAGCGCGTCGTTATCTCCGCGGCTTTCTTTCTGACGGATTTCGAAAACGTCGGTCGCGATCTCGGCGGTCGTGCCGCACCGACGTTCGTGCTCTTCGGCGGCCCATCGGCATCGAAGTTCAGCGTCGATGCGACGAAGTCGTACATCGAACGCACGAAAGCGTTGCCCAAGAATGACGAGATCCTCGCGAACCTCGCATTCGCCGGGCCTGCGGGGGATCTCAGCGGCGCACCCGACGGCCGCGGCGTTCGGCTGCGGATGCACTATTCGATCGTCGAACCGCCCGCAACTGAGAGTTACGAGCCGCGACTCGCCGACGATCGTGTGGGATACTTCATCACCGCGCACAAGAGGTTCGATGACGATACGTCGTCGTCGCCGTTCGTCCGGTACATCAATCGATGGAATTTCGGGCACGGGCCGATCGTCTATTACTTAACCAACGAAATTCCAGCACAGTACAAACCTGCGATCCGCGCGGGGCTACTCGCGTGGAACGATGCATTTGCGAAAGCGGGCATACCCAACGCCGTCGAGGTACGCGATCAGCCGACCGATGCGGCTTGGGACCCCGACGACGTGCGGTATTCGACGGTTCGTTGGATTACGAGCGATCGTCGACCGTTTTCCGCATACGGCCCGCACATTTCCGATCCGCGAACGGGTGAGATCATTCGCGTGGAGATCGTGATCGATGGCGAGACGTTGCGTTCGATCAAGCGCGGCTACGCCGATCAAGTCGTGCCGTCGCGTGTCGCGCGCGACGCATCGGGGTTGCCGCTTGCGACGAATCCGCTCGCGAATGTTTGCATCGATACGGCGACGTGCGACACGAACGCGTACGATTCGGCCGATCTGGCGGCTGCGGGTTCCGTCGCGCTTCGTGCGTATGGTGCGTCGCCCAAAGCAACGGAGCAGTACGCAAAGGATTGGCTCACGTCGGTCGTGTTGCACGAGTCCGGCCACAACTTCGGGTTGCGTCACAATTTCGTTTCCGCGACGCTCTATCCACTCGCGAGCCTCCACGACAAGCACTTCACGCAAACACACGGCCTCGTCGGTTCCGTGATGGGCTATACGCCGGTGAATATTTCGCCGCCGGGGACGCCACAGGGCGATTATTTTCAGCTCAAGCTCGGGCCGTATGATTATTGGGCGATCCGCTACGGGTACGCATCGCCCGGTGGCGCGCATGCGTCCGTCGCGGATCGAGCGTTCTTGCACGCGATCGCGAGCGAGAGCACGCAGCCGCAGTTCGCCTACGCGACCGATGAGGATGCCAACGGGCCGCTCGCGATCGATCCGCGGATCGCGACGTTCCATCTCTCGAGCGATCCGCTGGCATTCGATGCGAACCAATTCGCCGTCGCGGGCGATCTCGCGCGCCGACTCGATCGCATCTATCCGCGCGACGATCGTCCGTACGCAGAAGAACGCGCGACCTTCGAAACGTTGCTCGGCACGTATCGTCGCGCGGCGATGCTCGCCACGAAATACGTCGGCGGCACGTACACGTCGCGCGATCATCGCGGTCAACCCGGCGGCGTGGCACCGATCCGCCCCGTGCCGCGCACCGAAGCTCGGCGCGCGTTCGCGATGCTTTCGGAGCACGTGTTTTCCGCGCACGCCTTGCAATTTTCGCCGACGCTCCTCGCGGATCTCGGACCCAACCACTACCTGCATCGTGGCATCGATCGCATCGACGCACCCGATTTCCCGGTCGAAGAAGAAGTCGCGGCGCTGCAAGACGGCGTGATGTATGCGATGTTCTCTCCCGAGGCGATGAGTCGTCTCGCAAATGCCGCATACAAGGCGGCGCCGGGCGCGCGCACGATGTCGCTCGACGATCTTTTCATCTGGACGCAGGCCGCGGTGTGGGGAGATCTCGCGCCGAATCTCGCAACGATTCCCGCACCGCATCGCGCGTTGCAACGGCGGTACACCGGGCTCCTCATCGCCTACGCACTCGCGCCGAGTTTCGTCGTACAATCGATCGGCTACCCGAGCGATACGGCGTCGCTCGCGAGCTACGAACTGCGTCGCCTCGCACCCGCAGTCGATGTGGCGCTGCGTTCGCGCACGCTCGACGTCGCTACGCGCGCGCATCTCGAAGATATGCGCGCACGGGTGCGGCACGCTCTCGACGCGAGCGCCGTGAGAGGGGCGTGAAGATCCAGCCGAACGCGCGCGTCCTCGCTCGCGATGCTGCAACCACCGCGACCGAACGCTTGCGCGCGTATCTTCCGGCAAACGCCGTCGAAGGCGCGCGTAATGCGGCCGAGACGCGCATCATCGCGATCGATGCGCCGGGCTCGGGTGCGTCGGCGCTGACCGAAGCGCTTCGGGCTGCGGGAGCGGTCGTGCATCGCGACGAGGCGCGGCTCGTGCTGGTCGCGACGCGCGCCACGCTCGATGCCGCGTGCGCGGCGGTCGCAGCCGATCCGTCGAGCGCCGCGCTCGCAACCGAAGCGCTGCGAGCCTTCGTTGCCGACGGCACACCATCGTCGACGCTGCGGATGCGGGATCGCCACCTCGAACTCGGCGGGCGCGCGCGCGTGATGGGCATCCTCAACGTCACGCCGGATTCATTCTACGATAAGGGCTCGTACAACGGCGTCGACCGCGCGCGCTCGCGGGCGCACGAGATGGTCGCCCTCGGTGCCGACGTGATCGACATCGGCGGACAATCGTACGCGCATTGGAATCCGAAAATCGCGGCCGACGAAGAACGCGATCGTGTCGTGCCCGTCGTCGAAGCGCTCGTGGGCGACAATATCGGGGTCGCGCTATCGATCGACACTTTCAAAGCGAGCGTTGCCGAAGCAGCACTCGCGGCGGGCGCGCATCTCATTAATGATTGTAGCGGTCTCTCCGATCCCGCGCTCGCGGGTGTCGTCGCGCGCTACGACGCCGGGCTCGTCGTGATGCATATCAAAGGTGAGCTCAACGTGCGTTCGGTCGCGTATCCCTACGACGATGTGATGGCGGAAATCTCTGCGTTCTTGCGCGAGCGCCTCGATGCGGCGCGCGCGGGAGGCGTCGCCGAAGACTCGCTCGTGATCGATCCAGGCCTCGAGTTCGGCAAAGAGCCCGCGACCGATCTCGAGATCCTCGAACGCTTCGGCGATCTCCGATCGCTTGGCGTCCCGATTCTCTTTGCCGCGAGTCGCAAGAGCTTTATCGGCCGCGTCTTCGATCGGTCGGCGAAAGAACTGCTGGTGCCGTCGCTTGCGACCGCCGCGATCGGGATTTTTGCGGGTGCCAGGCTCGTGCGCGTGCACGACGTCGAGGAAACGACGCAACTCGCGCGGATGATCGGCGCGGTGCGCCCGGAGAGCCGCGCGCGTCTCGCGTTCGCGGCGGGGATGCCTGGAACGCCTGCGGCAACGTAGCAACGAGGTCGTCTTCTAACGAAAATTCATCGTGTGAAGGCGACGATACTCGACCCGACGGCGCCCGTTACGAGCGCGATTGCGACGGCGAGCTTCGCGAACACCGAGGCCTCGCGCATCGGTCGAGGGAGCCGGATCTGTTCGAAAAATCCGATGGTGGTCGACTCGGTGGCAAACCACGCTGGGTACAGGTCTTCGAGGGACGGGGTCGGGGTCGAGGTGCGCGGTGATTCCCGGTGTTCGGGTAGCTCGGTTCGACGATTCGTGAACGATGCCAGCCTGCTTGCGGTCTGGTCGGTCGAATACGAGGGTCCGGAAACGCGATTGGTGACGAGCATCGAATGGAGCCTTTCGTAGCCCGAATCCGGCAAGTGCCGAATTCTGACTATACGCTACCGAACGGAGCGTCCGATCAGGAGCCGCTCAGCGTCCGATTAACGTTCGGTTACGAAGCGGACCGTGACGCGAAACGATGCGAAGGAACACGTCCGGCCGATGGCTGAAATGTCGGAATGTCCCGACCGCAAACACCGCTCTCGGTGCGACTGTTCGGACCTCCGCGCGTCACCCTCGGCTGCGCCCCATTCGTCTTGCGTGCGCCGAGTCGCGCGCTACTCGTTATCGCTTTTCTCGCGCTCAATGCGGGGATCGCTTCGCGCAGGCGTATCGCGTTTGCGCTGTGGCCCGATACCGATGAGGCGGGTGCTCTCGCTAATCTGCGCCGCCACCTGGCCTTACTTGAAGAGGCGCTTCCCGGCGATCCGCCGTGGATTGGCAAAGACCGCGTTAATCTCCGCTGGCTTGGCGAAGGTCGCGCCGACATCGACGTCGTGCGTTACGAAGCCACCGGTCCGGAGACCATGGCGAATCAGGAAATCGCCGATCTTTATACGGGCGATCTCTGCGATGGTGTTGCGGATGAATGGCTGGCCCCGCATCGCGAACGTTTGCGCGATCGGCAACTCGCGTTACTCGAGCGGCTCGTCGCGCGCTACCGTGATGAGGCGAATCTTCCGGCGGCACTCGGCGCCACGCAGGCCGCGCTCCAGATCGACCCTTGGCGCGAAGACGTCGTGCGCGAGCGCTTGTCGATTCGCTTCGAGCTTGGAGACCGTGCCGGTGCCGTAAATGAATACCTTCGGTTCCGCGAGCGTTTGGGCGCCGAAATGGGTGTCGAGCCGCTCCCGGAGACGGAGTCAGCCTTCGCGTCGTTTGCAGAAGCGAAAAAATCGGGTGCGGATGCACGCACCCTAGCCACGTGCCCTCGGAATAATCTGCCGCTTCCACTGACGACGTTCCACGGGCGCTCGGAAGAAATGGCGGCGCTAAAAGATCGTCTGCACGACGCGCGTTTGGTCACGATTTGGGGACCAGGAGGTCTGGGCAAGACGCGTCTTGCAATCGAGTTCGCTCTCCAGGAGCGCGACGACTTCGAGGGCGGCGTTCGTTTCGTAAATCTGGCATCGGTGAGCGAAGCCGATGTCGTCCGAGAGGCGATCGCGACTGCGATCGGGATCCACCGACTCGGCGGGCGGGATCCCGTCGCGGCAGCGGCCGACGTTCTTGGCGAACGGCGGGTACTCGTCATCTTCGATAATTGCGAACACGTGCTGGATTTCGTGGCATCGTTTTGCGGCAGCCTCCTCGCGCGGTGTCCGAACGTTCGCGTCGTCGCGACCAGCCGCGAGCCGCTCGGTATGCAGGGCGAGTCCGTTTTCGATCTGCGACCACTGCACGTCCCCGGCTACGAGACGTCTCTTCCGTCATCCGAAATTTTCATGCTTCCGGCCGTCGAAATTTTCATGAATCGGGCCGCATTGCCGATGTCGCAAGTCTCCGCTACGACGATACGGTACGTCCTAGAGATTTGTCGCCACCTCGACGGTTTGCCGCTAGCGATCGAACTCGCGGCCGCGCAAGCGACCTCGATGGGAGTTGAGGAACTCATGCGCTCGCTCGAACATCGATTCGAAGTCTTGACCTCGGGAAATCGCGCTGCGCTCCCGCGCCAGCAGACGATGTACGCGACGATCGATTGGAGTTTCGAACGCTTACCCGATGCCGAACGCGACGTCTTCGTGCAACTCGGCGCGTTTTCGGGCGAGTTCACGCGGGCGGCTGCCGTCGCCGTCTGTCGCGTCGTCGCGAACGAGCCGCGCATCGTCGCCGACGCGCTCAAACATCTCGTTGCGAAATCGCTGTTACACGAAAGCTTCGTCGATGACGAACGGCGTTATTATTTTTTAGAAACGATCCGAGCCTTCAGCGAAGAAAAATTGCGCATGCACCCGCAATGTGTCGACGTACGCAGACGGCATGCCGAGAAGTATATCGACATCGCAGCCGAGACGGAAAACTCGTTCTGGACGGGTACGACGCGCGGATGGCTACGTCGCATCGAGGCCGAAATAGACGACGTTCGTTCCGCGCTCCACTGGCTTTTCGACGAGGCTCGCGATCCGCAAAGTGGCGTCAGACTCCTCAATTCGCTCAGCGCTTTCTGGCTCGATAGCTGTCGCTTTGCCGAGGCGGAGGCGTGGAACGCGCGGGCGATCGAAATTGGCGAGTTGGCTCTGGGGCGTAGCGCGTTCGTCAAGTTGCACGTCGATGCGAACCTCTATTTAAATCGCTTGGGTCGCGGCGCGCTCGCGCGCGAACACATCGATGAAGCGATGCGTCTTGGTTCCGAGTGCGACGACGCGTTGGGCTGCGAATTACGCATGATGTACGCGATCACGGCCATGCGCCAGAACGATGCCTCCGTCGATGTCGCGGCGGTACAACGCGAGGCCCTCGCGGCCGCCCGTCGCGCGGGCGACGTGCGGCATGAAGCCCAAATACTCTTACATATTGGTTTCGGACCCTTCACGAGAACCGTCGACGAGGTGGCACTTTACGAATCGCTCGAGATCGCGTGTCTTCACGGCTTTCGGTGGATCGCATTTCGCGCGCGGCACGCTCTCTCCGTGGCTGCGGATATCGCGGGCCGATCCGAGGCGGCGCAGGTCTTACTCCTGGACGCGGTCGCAACGTATCGCGAGGGTGGAAGCCGGGGCAGGCATTTTGCGAGCTGGATGTTGCTGAAGTACGCAAAGCTCGAAATGACGCGAGCGAACTTCGCCGAGGCGCACGATGCGCTCGTCGAGGTCTTTTCGATCGCGGCGACGCTCGGCACGAAGGTCGCATGTTGCGAGCCGCTCCTCCTAGCCGCCGAGATCGCCACGATGTGTTCGCAGCCCGAGGCAGCGGCGGAATTATATGGGGCTGCCTCGGCGTTTGCTGGCGATGAGACAGATCCCGGGCTCCGCGAGCCCTTCCGAGCCTCTATTGAGGCGCGGATGCGATGCCTCCCCGTGCGGTCGGAAATCGAGCGAAGTTTCGATCGCGGTCGAGAATTTGGCATCGCAGATGCCAGGCGAGCGTTGCTGCGGATCGAGTTACCCGCAGCCATCGAAGACGTCACGCGCCTCGCGCCGGACCGGCCGGTTCGCGAACACGCGAACGGAGCGAACCCGAGCCCGTATCATCCGTTTGCGGCGCTCACAATTTGAAGGTACCACTGATTCGCGAGCGCAGCATGATCGGAAACCAAGCGAGTTCGGAGTAGGTCTATGCTTCGTATGCGCACCGTCTACGTGGGACTCGGCTCGAACCTCGGCGACCGGCAGGGGAACATCCTTCAAGCGCTTCAGAAGCTGCGAGCGAGATGCGTGGTTTCGGCCGTCTCGGCATACTTCGAGACGCAGCCCGTCGCGGGCGTCGAGGGTCCGGCTTTTTATAACGTGGCGGCGAAATTGACGACCGACCTCGAGCCGGAGGCATTCGAACGCTTCATTCGTGACGTGGAGATTGCAATCGGCCGGCAACGGGCGCAGCATCTCGCAGCGCGGCCGATCGATATCGACATTCTCCTCATCGACGATCTGGTTCACGATTACGGTCGCTTTGAAGTGCCGCATCCCTATCTCGCGCAGCGCCCGTTTAACGTGGTTCCGCTCGCTGAGATCGCTTCCGACGTCGTCGAGCCCAAGACGAAGCAGACGATCGGCGCACTCGCGGCTGCGTGTAATGCAACGGGGATCGTCCGTAAGCAACGGTCGTTAAATTTCTTGGCGAATCGTCAGGAAGACGAGCCCGACGTGAAGCTGTCGATCAATCGCGTCGGCGTCTCGAGCGTGAAGCGCATGATCCGCCTCGATATCGGCGGTCGCGAGACGGTCTTCAATGGCGAATTTTCGATGGTCGCCGATCTCGCGCCCAACAAAGCGGGCGTCCACATGTCGCGCTTCTCCGAACTGCTCGAGGAAGCGACGCTCGACGTTCTCGCGCGAAGCGAGAAGCCGGGACGGATCGAAGACGTCGTGACGCAGATCGCGCGCGAGATCGTCGATTCGCAGAAGGCACTCCGCGCCGACGTTCGCTTGCGCGCGGATTTCGGTCTCGAGCGCTGGACGCCCGTAAGCGGCAAACGCAGCGAAGAGACCTACAAGCTCATCGGTATCGCGCACGCCGACAAGCACGGCGTGCGGCGTGCGATCGGCGTCGAAGCCGAAGGCATGACGGCGTGCCCGTGCGCCCAGTTGATGGTTCGCGAGCACAGCCTACGGGAACTCGTCGAGGCCGGATTTTCCGAGGCCGACGCGAATCGCGCGCTCGATGCGTTGCCGGTCGCGACGCATAATCAGCGCGGCCTCGGTTCGATCCTCATCGGCACGGGCGACGATCGTGATCTCGAAATTCGAGCCGAAGATCTCGTCGAGATCGTGGAAAATTCGATGTCGAGCGAGACATACGATCTCCTCAAGCGACCCGACGAATTCTTCATCGTCAATAAATCGCATCACAACCCAAAGTTCGTCGAAGACGTGGTGCGCGGCATCATGGCGCGCGCGCTCGATATCTATGCGGATTTTCCCGACCACACGTTCGTGCGAGCGACGCAAGTCAATTACGAGTCGATTCACAAACACGATGCGTTCGCAGAAGCCTTCGGCACGTTCGGCGAGTTGCGTCGCGAGCTGCGCACGGGTGCCTACGACGGGGTGAAGACCGATCTCGCATCGTGGCTCGGCACGCGGCCGTCGCCGGTGATCGTCTAGCTTCGATCGGTGCGCGTTCCATTCGAGATTTGGGCGTCGCCCGAGCCGACGATCGCCCGGATCAGAGCGGACGCGTTTCGCGATCAACTCGCCGAGACGGGGCACGCGACGCGTGCGAGCGATCTCGATCTGCTCGCCTCGCTCGGCGTTGCCGCGACGCGGTATCCAATTTTGTGGGAAGCGTGCGCACCGGACGACCCCGCGCGGATCGATCTCGCGTGGGCGGAGCAGCGGCTCGAGCGCTTACGCGAACTCGGGATCGATCCGATCGTCACGCTCCTGCATCACGGGAGCGGGCCGACGTACACGAGTCTGGTCGATCCCGGATTTCCCGATCTTTTCGCTGCGTACGCGGGCGCGGTCGCCGCACGTTTTCCCTGGGTGCGACGGTGGACGCCGATCAACGAGCCGCTGACGACCGCGCGCTTCTCGACGCTCTATGGCGTGTGGTATCCCAATACACGCGAAGATGACGTCGCCTTCGGTGCGGCGCTCACGAACGAAGTTCTGGGGATGTTGCTAGCGATGGTTGCGATTCGAAAGCACGCGCCGCGCGCCGAGTTCGTCATGACGGAAGACTTACAGAGCTTTACCGCACTCGATGCATCGGTCGAAGCCTTCGTCGCGCACAAGCGTCGCCGAATGTTTCTCTCGATCGAACTCGCCCTGGGTCGCGTCGTGCCCGGCCACGAGTCGTATCGGTATCTCGTCGACGTCTGTGGAGTGCCGCGCGAGAAGCTCGCGCGCATCGCAGCAAACGCCTGCGCGCCGAATCTCATCGCGTGGAACTACTATCCGAACTCCGAACGCGCGCTCTTCAGGCGCGATGGTACGGTCATAAACGATCCCGCGCGACTGCATCAGGCGATCTCACCGCGCCCGCTCTTGTCCGCCGCATACGCGCGATTGCAGCTTCCATTTGGCATCGGCGAAGTGCATATCAACGGCACGGCGGCCCAACGCGTCGCGTGGCTCGATGCGCGCGTTTCGGATCTGCTGGCGCTGCACGACGACGGTCTGCCCGTCCGCGCACTCGGCGTGTGGGCCGCGTTCGGCATGGTCGATTGGGATTCGCTCTTAGCGCGCCACGAAGATATTCGCGAGGACGGCATCTTCACGTTTGCCGGCCCGCACGGTACGCCGCAAGAGACGGCGGTCGCGACGGCCGTGCGCGCCCTCGCTCGTGCGTCGCGCGTTACGCTCGTCGAGTAGGCCACGTCGGGACGACGACGATCGTCGCTCGCTGCAAAGAGTTTGCGAAATTAGGCTTCGGAGAGCGAATGCGCTGCGGGCATATCGTGTTAGCCCGTCACACCATTTGCGGGTGTGGTTCGTCGTCGTCGAACGGCGTGAATCTCGCCTCGTTCATGGCCGCATTTCCATCGATTGCGGCCGCGCGAGGATCGACTCCGCGCTTCTGTTCGCTCGTGTGACGGATAATGGAATCGACGGTGAGCGCGGCGTGCCCCGCGCGAACTTTCGTGAATTCGGCGCCCAAGAGCAAGATCAGCGCAGAATAATAGATCCACACGAGCGCGACGAGGAGCGAACCCGCGGCCCCATACGCCGATGCGACGCCGGCTTTGGCGATATAGATGCCGATGAGCGCCTCGCCAACCGCGAAGAGCACGGCTGTTACGGCGGCACCGACCCACACGTCGTGCCAGGCGATGTCGACATCGGGCAACACTTTGAAGACGAGCGCGAAGATCGCCGTCGCGATGGCGAGCGTAACGAGCGCGCCTACGACCGATGCGACGATTGGATTGCCGACGATGGGGATGTCGCGCGTATGCGCGCTCGCAAACGCGATCGCCGCATCTGCGACGAAGGTCAAAAGCAACAGCAACCCGACCCCGAGGATCATCCCGAACGATGCGACCCGGTCGCGTAGCATTTGGCGCCATCCGCCGCGCGTCGCTTCAACGTGCCAGATCGCGTTGAGCGCGTCCTGAAGCGCTGCGAAGAGGCCGCTCGCACCGATCGCGAAGAAAATCCAGCCGAGGATCTGGGCGATTAGGCCGGTCTTGGGTTTGTTGAAACTACTTTCGATTAAGGACCGTACCGTCGTCGCCGCACCTTCGCCTGCATTCGCACGGATGTTCGCGAGCAGCGAATCGAGGGCGGCCGCATGCCCGCCGTGCGCGCCGCGCGCGTCGAGAACCGAGCCGACGATGGCGACGAGCACGATGAAGAGGGGGGCGATGGAAAAAATCGCCGCGTAGGCGACGGCGGCTGCAAGGCGCTGCGCTTTATCGTCGTTGAATGCTTTCCACGTCGCCTTCAAAAGCTCGACGGGAGACCGAGCGTCGCGCCCGAGATGCTGCATGGCGCAAGCATACCCGATCGGGGCGATGACTAACGCTGCCGCACTGCGAACCTCGCCCGCGTATGAACGTCGACTGCATCGTCGTCGGCTCGCACCTGCGCTTCGATGGCGTCTGGCAGCGCCCGCAACAGCTCCTGACCCGCCTCGCTGCGCGCGTTCCCGTACTCTTCGTTGAAGAACCGTTTCTCGCAAGCGACGATCGCGACGATCTGCGCATGCAGGGGAGCGTTACGGTGTTGCGGCCGTTGCGTGCGAAGCACGCTGCGGTTGCCGATGCCGAGACCGTCGCCTCGACTCGCGCGTGGATCGGCGGACGGCGCGCGCTCGTCTGGCTCTACACGCCGATGATGCTCGCACTTGCCGATGCGGCACCGGGCGCGCCGATCGTCTATGACTGCATGGACGAACTCGCAGCGTTCGATTTCGCGCCGCCGGAATTACGCGCGCGCGAATCCGATCTGCTCGCACGTGCTTGCGCGATCTTCTGCGGCGGCCGATCCCTCTTCGAATCGCGAAAATATCTCGGCGCGCGCGTGCATCTTTTCGCAAGCGGCGTCGAATTCGACCATTTCGCAAGGGCTCGCACGATCGCCCCGCATCCGCTTTTGACCGATCTCCCGCATCCGATCTGCGGCTACATCGGCGTCGTCGACGAACGCATCGATATCGCGCTGCTCGAAACGCTCGCGGCGCGCGCGTGCTCGGTCGTGCTGATCGGTCCGATCGTGAAAATCGATCCGGCGATCTTACCGCAACGAACGAACGTCCATTACACGGGTCAGGTCGACTATGCGGATTTGCCGGCGATGCTCGCGGGTTTCGACGTCGCGATCATGCCCTTCGCGCGTAACGCCGCCACGGCATATATCTCGCCGACGAAGACGCCTGAATATCTCGCGGCGGGCGTGCCCGTCGTAAGCACGCGGATCGCCGATGTCGTCGCGTCGTACGGCGATGTCGTTGCGATCGCAATCGACGCCGAGTCGTTCGCGAATGCGGTCATGGCCGCGAAAGACACGCCTCCCGAACGCGTCGCCGCGGGCGTCGAGCGTGCGCGCGATGTGAGCTGGGATGCGATCGTCGAGCGCATGTGGGCAACCCTCGAAGGCGAATGAGCGGGCGTATGGGTTTTTTTCTCAACTCGCACCAGCGCGCCGTTCGGCTCGTTCCGTTTGCTTCGCTAGCAAACCATTCATCAGACGCATCGTCGCGCAGGAGCTTTCGTCGATCGATCGCAGCGATCGCGCTCGCGACGGCTGCGTTCACCGGTACCGCCTCGCCGGTTCGTGCGGGCGAGCCACCGTATCTCAAGCTCGCCGAGGCGCTCGGGACGCCGAAGCTCGCACAGTCGAGCGGACCCAAAGATAAATCGCTTTTGGCGCTCAACTTCGTGCGACCGGGCGAATCGATGCAGCGCTGGACGAAGATGACGACGGTGAGCATCGTGAAGGTACCGGAGGAAACGACCGACGCGGCGACGCGCGGCGTGATCGCGCGCGTCCGCGCGAAGCTCGGGCTCTTGCATGCGAAGATCGCAACATTCGAAATGTCCGCTGGTGCTCCGACGAGCGCGTACTTCGAGTTTGCGGCAAAAAACGAAAACGATGTGGGGATCGCGTACAGCCCGCACCCCGGTTTCGTGACGGTCGTGCAACTCGAAGCGCACAAGGCCGGTGCGATCACCGCAATCGATATCGCCGGGCTTCGGCATATCGTCGGCAAGGATCGCTAGCCGCTCGCGGCCGCCTCTTCGAGTGCGGCGATGCGGCTACGTAGCGACGGGTGTGAGGAGAAGAGGGTCTCCATCCATGCGGGCTGCTCGTCTTCGGCCATGTTGCGTTCGCGTAAACGCCGGAATGCCGCGGCACCTGACGACGCATCGCTCGTCGCGGTAATCGCGAAGCGGTCCGCAGCGCGTTCGCGATTGCGTGAGAAGCCCGCGAGCACCGGTCCCGCAAGCGTGCCGAGCAGCGACATCGCGAATGCGAGTCGCGCGAGACCGGTCGTCGTCGCGAGCGATTCGCCATCGCGTCGCGCCATCTGGCGGCTGCCGAAAAAGATCGCCGCAGACGAAACCATGGCGAGTGCCACGCCGCGCCAGACGTCGGCTGCAACGTAGTGCCCGAGCTCGTGTGCGACCACGAAGAGCGTCTCGCGCTCTTCGAACCGATCGAGCAGCGTATCGCCGATGACGATTCGTTTGGTCCCGAATAATCCCGTTACGTACGCGTTCGCCTTCTCGGTTTGGCGACTCATGTCGACACGCAAGATCGTCGCATCGCCCGCGCCGTAGCGACCGGCGAGCTCGCGGATGCGATTCGCGAAATCGCCTTCAACCGGCGCGAACGTGTTGAAGAGGGGCGCGATATACGTCGGCGCGACGACGTTCGCGAGGATTACGAGGGGAAGCGTCCCCGCCGTCGCGATGAGAGGCCACGACTCGGGTGCGCGCTCGATTGCGAAGGCGAGTGCTTCGACGAGCGGTACGGTAAGTGCGAGCGAAAGCCCCAGGCCCTTCGCGCGATCCGCGATCCATGCTTCGGCCGTCTGTTTCGAGAGACCGTAGCGCCGTTCGAGCACGAAGCCCTCGACGTAATCGATCGGCAATTCCAGGAGCGTCGTTGCCACGATGCCCGCGGCGACGATTGCAATTCGACGTGCGCGCGGTTCCGTCGTTCCGTCCGTGGGCTCGAGCGCCGGGGCAACGGCGTACGCGGTCGTGGCGAGCGTTGCGAAGGAGCGAGCGATCCCCGCGAGCATGTACGCGCGACGCATGCCGCCGTACGCGGCCGGGTCGCTCGCAAGTTCGGGTGCGGGTCGCGCGCAATCCGCAATCGCCTCGCGCGCGCGTATCGCCGTGTAGCCGAGCACGACGCCGGCTCCGAGCCCGATAAGAAAACTTCGCATTGCCGAAGCGTACGCCGACGTACGTATCGGAAACTGCCGTCGGCTCTTATTTTTCAGTCGCGTGCGCGATCGTATGGAAGAAGATATCTTCCCGGAACGATGCCTTCGATCGCGAGGCAGCTCGGATTTGTTTTCAAAGCGAGATCGGTTCGTTAGGCTTCGTTACTGAAAAAATTGTTTGTATTTATCCGCACTTCTATTTGAAATACGATGAGAAGAAGCCGTAGCGAGGCGGTTCGACAGGTGACGGCATTTCTTTCGTGCCGGATGTCGAGGGCAACGTCTCGAAGGTCGCAGAGTCGCCTCCTTATTTTTCGCTACGGTGCGAACTTCGGCGCCATCTCAGGCGTCACAGAAAAGTAACTTGTTGCATCGCGCCACCTCGAATACGCGGGCTCGATCTTGCGTCCTCGCGAGACGAGCGGCATCAGACAACCTGGGCGCGACGAAGCCGAATGCGGTAAATTTGCGCGCCTACGAAATCCAACGTTTTGCAATCTTCGTACCTTGATTGACATTATTGTCCGCTCCATGAAAGGCAAAATGAAACGTAGTCTCTTACCCTGCCTGGCGCTCTGCGCCACGTTAGTCCCGCTGGGCGTCAACGCTCAGGAAAAAGTCGCCACCGCCGGCACGCCGCCAACGATGTCCGCAGCGAAGGGCGATTGGTCGACCTACGGGCACGACTTCACGAACCAACGTTTCGCGGATCTCGAGCAGATCACGCCGGACAACGCCTCGAAATTGACGACCGCCTTCGCCGTGCAAACGGGCGTGGTTGCGCCGTTCGAGACGACGCCGATCGTTAGCGGCGGCGTCATGTATCTCACGACCGCCTACGACCACGTCCTGGCCGTCGATGCGAAAACGGGCAAGCGGCTCTGGGCGTATCAGGCGAAGCTGGGCAAGACGGTATTTTGTTGTGGTCCGGTCAATCGCGGCGTCGCGATCTCGGAAGGCAAAGTTTTCCTCGGCCAACTCGACGGAAAACTCGTCGCACTCGACCAGAAGACAGGATCGATCGTTTGGACCGTCCAGGTTGGCGATAATGCAGCCGGATATTCGTTAACGCACGCGCCGCTGGTTTATAAAGACATGGTCATCGTCGGCGGAGCCGGTGGTGAGTATGGCATCCGTGGTACCGTCACCGCGTACTCCGTTGCCGACGGCCACAAAATCTGGAATTGGTACGCGACCGACAAAGCGCATTGGGCAGGATCGTTCTCGCCAACCACGCCGGATGGTATAAATCTGCATCGCGATGTTGCTGCGGAGAAGGCGGCATATCCGAAATACGCTGACGCATGGCAAAAGGGCGGCGGCGCCGTCTGGATGACGCCTGCCGTCGACGAAGCACGTAATATGATTTACGTCGCGACCGGTAATCCGTCGCCCGACCTCACCGGATCGGTTCGCCCCGGAGACAACCTCTACACCGACTCGATCGTCGCGCTCGATGCCGCGTCGGGCGAGATCAAATGGTACTACCAAGAGATTCCGCACGACGTTTGGGATCTCGACGCCGTCTCGCCGGTCGTCCTCTTCGATACCGTCGATAAAGACGGCAAGAAGGTCGCAGCCGTCGGTCAAGCCGGTAAAACTGGTTGGTTCTACGAGGTCAATCGCGACACGGGGAAATTCATCCGGAAATCGGAAGCCTTCGTACCACAGGAAAACATGTTCGCGCAGCCGACGCCAAATGGAACGCGCATGCTTCCCGGTGCCAACGGTGGCGTCGATTGGTCGCCCGTTTCGTACGATCCGATGAATCACATCGTCGTCGTCTCGGCATTACATCAGCCCATGAATTATGCAAATAAAGATCAAGCGCTCGAAAAAGGCGCGCTCTGGCTCGCCGGAGCGTTCTCGACGATCCCCTCGGAAAAGCAGTACGGCCTCGTCTCGGGGATCAACGTTGACACGGGCAAGATCGTGTGGCAGAACAAGGTCGACTACCCGCTGCTGGGCGGTTCGGTTTCGACCTCGGGCGGAGTCACCTTCGTTGGTGAATCGAATGGCTACTTCGATGCGTTCAATACGAAGACCGGAAAACAACTTTGGCAGTTCAACACCGGCGCCGGCGTCAATGCGGCACCGATGGCCTATATGATCGATGGCGAAGAATATGTAGCCGTCGCCTCGGGCGGTAGCTTCCAAATCGGCACCCAATACGGTAACACGCTTTACGTGTTCCATCTCCCGAAATCGTAGGTTCATGACGCGTACCACCATCGCGACGATCGCAGCGTTCGTCGCACTCGCTCCAATCGCATCGATCTCCGCTCCTTCGCACGTGATGTCGAAAAAAGTCGGCATCTCGGCGAAGGCGGGGGCAACGATGGTCTCGCCATCGTGGATGAAGATCGATGCGCCAAATAAGAGCGTGCACTTCGACATCAAGATGGCCGAGAACGCGAACAACGGCACGCTCAATTTCAATGGGTACGGGCACGGCGATCTCACGATCACCGTCCCGTTAAATTGGAAAGTGTCGATGGATGTGGTCAATATCGGCCAGGGAGCGATCCCGCATTCTCTCGAGATCGTGCCCGTCACGGAAGCGATTCCGAGTCAAGGTTCCGAACCACCGGTTTTCGATGGTGCGGAAACGGTCGAACTCATCAATGGCCTAGGAATCGGGAAGAGCGATAAGGTCGAGTTCACGGCCGGTAAAGAGGGCCACTACTGGATGTTCTGTGGTGTCCCTAACCACGGCATCGGGGGCATGTACGACAACTTCGTCGTGTCCTCAACGGCCGCCATGCCGACGGTTCGCATCTCGGGACACGCCGCGAAGTAAATCTCGGGCGAGCCGAACTGAAAAACGCCCTCGAATCTGATGAGATTCGAGGGCGTTTTCTTTCTGCTAGATAATCGAAATGGTCTCTTTGAGCTTCGGTTGAGCCGCGAGCGCGGCGATGAGCGATGCCGCTAGTGTATCGCAGATCGGATCGTCGAGTTCTTCGAGGCGTCCGGTATCGGCGAGCGTCATCATCGTCCCCGAGATCGGGATGCGCGCGAGCACGGGTGCTTTCGCGAGATCGGCGACTTGATCGGCGTACGAGGGCCCGAAGATGTCGTAGCGCTTGCCGGTATCGGGGGCGACGAAGTACGACATGTTTTCGATGACGCCGAGGATCGGTTTCTTCATCTGATGGATGAGGTTCGCGGCCTTGCGCACGATCATGGTCGCGAGCGCCTGCGGCATCGTCACGAGCACGACGCCATCGATCGAAAGCGACTGCAAAACGGTAAGCGGGGCGTCCGAAGTGCCTGGAGGCAAGTCGATGAGCATCACGTCGAGATCGCTCCACAGCGTCTGTTCGTAGAATTGCTTGATGACGCCCGAGAGAATCGGCCCGCGCCAGATCATCGCGGTATCTTCCTCCGGTGTGAGGAGATTCGCACTCACCACTTCGATTGCCGAGCGCGTCTTTGCGGGAACGAACAGCGGCCGTGTCTTGCCGCCGGGCGGCACGACTTCGTTCGGATCGTTTTCGATGCCGAGCGGCGTGCGCAGGCCGAAGAGGCGCGGGATCGAGGGGCCCGTGATATCCGCATCGAGGATGCCGACGCGCAGTCCTGCACGCCGCAAGCCGACCGCGAGCAATCCCGTCGTGAGCGTTTTGCCGACGCCGCCCTTGCCCGACATGACGGGAACGACTGCCTTGAACTTCCCGCGTTTGGTGAAGGCACCGGGCGCGCCGACCTGCGGTCGGCGATCGTCGTTCATGATCGTTGGTACGCGGCCCGAGAGTTTGGCTTGCGTGAGCGCCGCGATGATGGGATCGACGCGCAGGCCGTGTGCCTTCGCACCGGCTTCGAGCGTCTCATATTTGTTCACGCCGCAACCCGAACAGTGAAGACCGAACGCTTCGAGCACGGCCTCGGCGATCGGAAGCGACGTGACGAGTTCGCGAATGTTCGATTCGGGGGCGATCGTTATGGATGGCATGACGCCTCGGCTACAACTTTCTCGGAGAGATCCTGTTACGATAACTTCGACGCCGGATCGTGCGTCTCTGTGCGGCGAGTCACCGTACCGCACGAGCCAACCCGCATACGCTACCCGCACTGCAGTGCACCTTGAGGAGAACGATGGCGGCTTCCGCTACGCTGACCATTCCCATGACGCTGGGAACCCCCGCGCAAGCACAGGACGCGGCGGCCGCCTTCGGGCGCACCCCCGGCCTCTTGCGCCACGAGTTCGACGCTGCCGGCGCCTCGGCGACGGTGCAGTTCGAATTCCCCGGGAACGTCGACGCGCTCATGGCGCGCCTCACGAGCAAGCGCCTCACCGCGTCGCGGACCGCGATGATCTCGGTGCCGGTCAAGAATCTCACCGGGCGCGTAATCGATCCGACGCAGCTTATCGCGAGCCTCAACGCTTCGCCTGCCGTATCGAACGCAAGCTTCGACGGAACGACCGTCTCGGCGACGATCGTCGCTGCGAACAATGCCGTCCGGTATATGTACGAAGAGATTATTCTCGCGGGGCTCATGCCGCTCGATAAGGCGACGATTGCGGGACCGCAAGAATTCGTTCTGTAAACGCTGCTCTCGTCTGCAAGGTCGTGCTCGCTCGGAGTATAACCCTGCGCGAGGTAATGACGACCGGAAAACCCATGGAGTCCACGGGTGCTCGAACGGAATCTTGATCCGAGCCTCTCGGGGGAGCTCGCGTCGAGCGATGCCCCCGATCTGCGCGCCGCGTACGGGATTTGCCGCGAGATCACGCAAGTCGCCTCGAAGACGTTCTACCTAGCGTCGCTTTTTCTCGCGCCCGAAAAACGGCGCGCCGTGTGGGCGGTCTACGCGTTTTGCCGCACGGCCGACGATCTCGTCGACACGACGCGACCGGCTGCCGAACGTCTCGCGCGAATCGACGAGCTCGAGCATAAGTTACTCGCGGCGGCCTCGGGTAGCGTATCGGAAGCGATCTTCATTGCCTATGCCGACGCGTCGCGCTGCTTCGATATTCCGCTCGAACCGGCGCTCGCGCTCTTGCGCGGTGCGCGGATGGACGTCACGGTTCGCCGCTACGCTACGTACGACGAGCTCTGCAATTATTGTTATCACGTCGCCTCAACCGTGGGGCTTCTCGTCTCGCCGATACTCGGGTATGCGTCGCCCGAAGCGCTCGAATATGGCGTGATGCTCGGCCGCGCGATGCAGCTTACGAATATTCTGCGCGATGTCGGCGAAGATGCACTCATGGGGCGGGTCTACTTACCTTCCGAGGATCTCGCTCGCTTCGGGTACGCCGAAGACGAGATCTTCGCGAGCGTTCGTGACGACCGGTTCGTCGCGCTCATGGAATTCCAGATCGCGCGCGTTCGGGCGATCTACCTCGAGGCCGAACCCGGTATCGCGATGCTCTCACCCGAGAGCCGGTACACCGTCCGGCTCGCGCTTTCGTTATACCGACGGATCTTGCGCGCGATCGAGCTCAACGATTACGACGTCTTTTCGCGGCGCGCATTCGTGCCGCTACGGTCGAAAATCGTCACTGCGGTCGGGGTTGCGCTCGCGCGGTAAGCGTCCGGCCATCACAACTGACAGAGAGCACCGTAGCTGATCGCACGGTGCTCTTTACGTTTTCCTCATGGAGCGCTCGAGAAATTCGGCGAGCTCGGTGATGTGGGTCGCATACGGTAGTGGGCGCTACAACGTACGATGATCCGGTCCTGATAAGCTATTCATAGAAAAGCCGACGCAAGAAGGCCGATCAACGCTTCACTCGTAGGGGGACCGCCTCAATGGCAACACTCGATCCGGCCACCGCCGGAGTTTACGAAATCGGCAACGATCAAGTACCGGAAGTCTATCGCCCGTTTTTCGATAACGGCGATTGGACACAGCACACGCTGACGGTTTACGGCTCCTGGGTGTTTTTCGTCATCGCCGTCATCGCCCATATCTTCGTCTGGCTCTGGAAGCCTTGGTAGGGGAGATTAAATGATGATGGTACGCAAAAATTATAACATCCGCGCAGTCATCGCCGCTTTCATTGGCGCCGGTCTCGTAGTCGCATTCCTGATCCACTTCATCGTCCTCTCATCCCCGAAGTACAACTGGATCTTCCCGCAAACGACGACGACAGCTGCGATTGCTCCGGCGCCGGCGCCGGGAGCTAAATAACCACCCGCAAATGAAATCGAGCGGGGGCGCTCGCCGCCCCCGCACACGTTTGCAATAGAGAGGCAACAATGCTCAGTTTCGAAAGCGTCTATCGCAAGCGTGGGGGAACGTTCCTCGCCGATCTGATCGGCAACGATCCGCTCGATTTCTGGGTGGGCCGTTTTTACGTCGGCATCTTCGGCGTGATTTCGGTGGGAGCCGCGCTCGGCGGCATCCTCGTCATCGCCCTCTCGATCGCGATGATCGGCGACGGCGACCTGGCACGGGTCACGATCAGCGCGCCGCTTCGTCAATACGGACTCAGTTTCGCTCCCTTCGCCCAAGGCGGAAATTGGGAGCTTATTACGATTTTTGCGGTCATCTCGTTCGTCGCATGGGCTCTTCGTGAAGTCGAAATCTGTCGCAAGCTCGATATGGGCTATCACGTGCCCATCATGTTCAGCTTTGCGATCTCCGCCTATGTGGTACTCGAGATCATTCGTCCGCTGCTCTTGCGCTGCTGGTGCGAAGGTTTCGATCTCGGATTTACCGGCCACTTAACGTGGGTTTCCAATACCGGCTTCAAATTCCAGAACTTCTATCTCAATCCGTTCCACGCGTTTGGCGTGCTCGGATTCTTCTTGACCGCGATGGTGCTCGCGATGCACGGCAGCGCGATTCTCGGCACGTACAACACGAATGCCGATCCCGCGGTCGAAACGGCGAACGTCGATAATTTTTGGCGCGATTACATCGGCTACTCGATCGGCGAGCTCGGCATTCACGTGCTCGGCTTCTGGCTCGCGATCTACACGTTGATCATGTCCGATCTCTGCATCCTCACCTCGGGACCGTGGGTGAAGGACTGGGTTGAGTTCTGGCACTTCCAACTTCCCTGGGTTCATTAAGAGGCCGTTCGTATGGCAACCGTAATCGCTCGCCCCCGCATCCCGCATTTCGAGACACCGGAAGACCATCCGATGGACCAAGGCGATCTCGGCGGCATGCGCATCGGTAAACCGATCAGCATTCCGATCCTCGCGCGCTTTGGTGTCTCGACGCAGACGGGCGCGATCTGGCTCGGTACGTGGGGCATGTTTTCGGTTTTGTTCTTCTTGGCCGGACTCGGCGTCTATCTCTACGCCGCGATCGAACAGATGCAAGGCAATGTTTTGCTCGCGCTCAAGTACGCGGCGAACATACAGATCGCGCCGCCCGACGGGCTCGGCATGGCGCCCTCGCTTGAAGCGGGCGGCTTCTGGCAGATCAATCTCTTGTTCTGGGCGCTCGCGGTGCTCGCGTGGGGCGGTCGTTGCTACAATCGACTCGTGCGCTATTCGTGGCGGCCGTATCTCTTCTTCGCGTGGATGTCGGCGATTCTGCTGACGGCCACCATTTGGATCTTCCGGCCGCTCGTCATGGGCTCGTGGGCCGAAGCGCCGGCACTCGGCTATTTCGCCGACGTCGATTGGGCGCAGAATTTCAGCGTGCTGTGGGGCAACCTCTACTACAACCCTTGGCACATGCTCGCGATCTTCTTTCTCTTCGGATCTACGATGCTCTGGGGTATGCACGGTGCGACGGTTCTTTCAACGGCATCCGAGGGCTCGCATCAAGAACTTGCCGAAATCAAAGACATGCATTCCGGTTCGCATAAATCGATGCTCTTCTGGCGCTGGACCATGGGCTTTAATGCGAATCCGAAGACGATTCACGATTGGCTACTATGGTTCGCGATGGGCACCGTCCTCGCGTCCGCGATCGGAATCATCGTGACGGGTCCGATCGTCAAAGACTGGTACGTCTGGGGCGTCGATCATGGCTGGGTCCAGCAATACGGCCCGATGACGCGCGACGCGGTCAACGGTACTCCTTCTGCGATCGCACCCGTCCGTGCGACGACATCGCAAGCTCCTCCGGCCCCCTAGGCGGAAACGAAACCATGCGTAAACTTTTCGGACCTCTCCTCATCGCGGCGACCGTGATCGCGGCGAGTTCCATCGCGCCGATGTTCAGTCCGGCAAAAGCCGCGGACAGACTCGGGACTGCAGCCGAAAACGGCATGACCGGTCCGCAATTGCCCGGAGCCGCCAACCGCACCGCAAACGCAGCCCAGCTCGGCGTCGAGAACGACGAGTCGGCACTTCGGATTTACAAGGGCCAATACGGCCCCGTCAACCAGAACGATCCGCTCGACTTCTCGAACCAGCCCAAGAGCGTCCCGCGCAATTACGTGCCGGGTCAGCTCTACAACGTTCAAGTGCTGAAGCAATATTCGTACGCGCAGCTCATCGGGCAGATGGCGTACTACTCGTCATCGCTCGGCGTGCAGTGCTCCTATTGCCACAATGTCGGTAACTTCGCGTACGATACGAAGACGAAGAAGATATCGCGCACGATGCAGATCATGTCCAACGCCGTGCAGACGAGTTGGGTGCAACCGGCGAAAGCCGATTATCCGAACTACGCCGTAACGGGCGCCGTCGGGTGCGTCACCTGCCATCGCGGTAACGCGCATATGGGCGTGAAGTGGAACGTCGTACCGGTGCAATATCTCAACTCGCGCACGAAGTCGACGAAGCAAGTCGGCTACGTGGTCAACTCGATGTATTCGGCATCTCGATCGCTCGGGGTGAATTGCCTCTTCTGCCATAACAGCGCCGATTTCGTTTCGTTGCAGTACTATCCGACGAATAAAATCTCGCATCGGATGTGGGCGATGGTAGATGAGATCAATCACAAATATCTGCCCCCCAACATCAAAGCGGTCACGTGCTACACGTGTCATCAGGGAAACAAATGGCCGAGTGCGCTCGTGAAAGCAGGGCTGGACCAAACACCGGTGCAAGCGATTGCGGCGCACCCCGAAGTTCACGAGAATCCAGGGGCGCATCTCGCGTCGGGGGCCATCGACCGCTAATTGGATCTTTTCTGGAGTCTGCCGAGTTCGACGGTCGCATCGACCGCGAATTCCGATCGATCGATCGACGCACTTTTTAAAGAAGGTGCGTCGCGTCGTTACGACCACGGAGCCGTCATTTCCGATCCCGACGGTCGGCCGGATAAAACGTTCTATTGCGCGTCGGGCACGTTGAAAGTTACGAAGCTCCTGGCGAGCGGGCGCGAGATCCTCATCACGATTCTGCAGACCGGCTCGTTATGGAGCGATCGCGCCGTGCTCAACGGATACTGGCGCGAGGTCTTCATCGAAGCGATGGAGCCGAGCGACATTTATGCCGTGGATAACGCGATTTTCGAAGCGTATCTGCGCGAGCGTCCCGAGCGCCTCACGAGCTTTATGCAACGCGTCTCAGAGCAGGTCAGCGATGCGCTCACGTTACTCGATGACTTTCGCGGCCGCGATGTCGCATCGCGACTCGCGCGCGTACTCGTGAAATTTTCGCAGCAATACGGTGTTCAAACCGATAGCGGCGTTCGTATCGATCTTCCGGTCACGCACCAGGATCTCGCAAATATGATTGGCACCGCGCGCGAAACCGTCTCGCGTAACATGGCGCGCTTTCGGCAAAAAGGCTACGTTCGTGATGCGAGCACGGGCCAGGCGCTCGAACTGCTCGATCTCGGGTCGCTCGAAGCCCTCATCGTCTGATTTTTAAGCGAGACGTCCGGGGGGGTCGATGATGTTGAGGGTAAGGTCGGCACGATGATCGTTGCGCCGAGTCCTCCGATGAGCGTCGCGATAAGCTAGACGAGGACGCCGTTCACGTTTGGCTCCGAACGCGGGGGTGCGATTTTCGTCGCACCCCGCCGTATCTGCGAGCAACCCCCTTTGCGGCGGGTGATAGGTGTCACCGTGTCCGCGTCACCCCCGGGATAGCATTGGGCTGGAGGATACCCATGTCCCAAGCGTCAGCGCTGGCCGTCCGCGACCGTCGCAAAGCCAGCATCTGGACGGTGATTCATCCGCTTTTCGCGATCGGCCAATTGCTGGCGTTTTTCGTGAGCGTCGGATTCCTCGTCGCGTACTTCCGCGGCGCGGCATCGTACGAAGCCGTCCACGTGTCGGTCCTGGCGAAGATCGGTTTGATGGTCGGTGCGGTGCTAACCGGATCGTTCTGGGAGCACGACGTCTTCGGCTACTGGTGGTTCGCGCCCGAGTTTTTACTCGAAGACGTTATGACGCTTATCGTCTTCATGTTTCAGCTCGCCTACCTTGCGGTCGTTGCCTTCCACCGGGATCTGATGCCGGCGGTCTTGCTGATGCTCGGCATCGCGTACACCGTCTACGCGATCAACGTCGCGCAGTACATCCACCGCACGCAACTGCAGAAGCAAGAGACTCAGGCGGCGGAGAAAATGCTCGGTATCGCCGCGTGAAGACGTCGGAAATGGTCCCTGCGGTGCATGGCGCGCCGACGGCTGCGCCAACGGCGCACGCGACTGCGGGCCACGGTCATGGCCATGGCCACGGCGCGGCGATCGCGCCACCCAAAGCGAGCGGCGAGACGACGCACGCCATCGTGTTTCGCGAAGCGGGCAAACTCGGTACGCACAAAGCGAGCCTCCGTGAAGCGAGTGCCGACGAAGTCGTCGTCGATACGAAGTTCTCTTCGATCTCGGCGGGCACCGAACGGCTCATCTATTCTGGGAAGCTGCCCGGCTTTCCGATGCTGCGTTTTCCGCTCGTGCCCGGCTATGAATCGGTCGGCATCGTCGCGCGCGTCGGTCCGGACGTCACCGAGGTTTCGGTCGGCGATGCGGTCTTCGTCGGTGGCTCGATGTGCTACACCGACGTTGCGGGTGTTTTCGGCGGTAACGCGGCGCGACTCATCAAGCGCGCCGCGCAAGTCGTGCCACTACACGGCATTCCGCTCGCCGTCGCACCGCTGCTCGCGCTCGCGGCGACATCGTTGCACGGCGTCCGTCGTCTCGGTGACGTGCGCGGACTGCGCGTCTGCGTGCTCGGCATGGGCGCGATCGGACAATTTGCAGCGCGCTTTCTCGTGGCGGCGGGCGCGCACGTCACGTGCGCCGACGTGAGTGCGGCGCGACTCGCGGATTCCCCGGATGGCTGCGAGCGACTCGACGTCTCGACGGTGCCGGTCGACGAAGCACTGCACGATCTCGATGCGGTCTTCGAAGCGACGGGCAAATCCGAATTGATCGCGGCCTGCGCGCGTACGGTGCGGCCCGGTGGGTCGATCGTGTTGCTCTCGTATTACGATGAGTTGCGGACGCCGTTCGTCGATCTCTTCGTCAAGGAAGTCTCGCTGCTCGTCGCACGCGAGTGGGCGCATCCCGATCTGCTCGCGGCGCGCGATTTGCTCGCCGCAGGCACCATCTCCGTCGGCCGCATGGCCGATCACATCGTGCCGATCGCCGACTACGAAGCGGCGTATCGCACGGCCTTCGAAGATCCCTCAGTCCCGAAAGTGATACTGCAATGGGCGTAAGCAAGAACAATACGACCGCGTTCTACGGCAAGGGTGGCGCGGGCAAGTCGTTCCTCACGAGCATGGTCGCCAAAACGCTGACCGATCGCGACAATCGCGTGCTCCAAATGGGCTGCGATCCCAAACACGATAGCGTCGTGCAGCATTTTGGCGGTGCGTTCATTCCCACGGTTCTGGGCACGTGGGCGCAGTTTTCGAAAGACGGGAAAGAAGAAGAGCTCGCACCCGAGCATATCATCTTCAAAGGTAAAGGCGTGTACTGTATCGAGCTCGGCGGGCCGGAATCGGCGCGCGGATGCGGCGGCCGTGGGATCACGTTCGGCTTCGGACTCCTCGAAAAATGGGGTCTCTCGGAGTGGAACTTCAATTATATGTTGCTCGATTTTTTGGGCGACGTCGTCTGCGGCGGCTTCGGTACGCCGATCGCGCGTTCGATGGCGGATAAGCTCATTATCGTCTGCAGCAACGAAGGCCAGTCGATGTACGCGGCCAACAACATCGCGTCGGCCGTGCGCTATTTTGCGGAGCAAGGCGGCAAGACGCGGCTTCTTGGTTTATTTGTGAATAAAGACGACGGGTCGGGCAAGGCGGCGCGCATGGCTGAATTTCTCGGCGTGCCGGTGCTCGCATCGCTGCCGGTGATCCCGCAATCGGAAATCGCGGCTGCGGGTGAGACGCATCCGCTCATCGCGGCTGCCATCGATAAGGTCATCGACGCGATCGACAACAAGCCGGCGTACGTACCGAAGGCCGTCGACTTTCATGAATTCATGTGCGTGCTCTCGGGCAACGCCGCGACGATGGACGGCACGGCCGTTTCGTCGGACGAACTCTGGTCGCTACCCGAGATCGCCGATATGCGCGGCATTCCCAACGGCGGCGCAATCGACCATCGCTATCTCGAAGCCGAGCACGACGCCGAAAAACTGCTCGTTCCGACGGTCGTCAGCGCCGGTGGCTTCGCCGTTCCGTCGGCCGATTGGTGAGCGACACGTGTCGCGCCGCCTCGCTCTCGTCATCTCCTGAACGGTTGAACTGAATTGTCGAAACAAGCATCTTCGATGTGTCCCGCATTCGGCGCGATTCGCAATCTCTTGCGGATGGAAGATGCGATGCCGATCGTCATCTCGTCGGGCGATGGCTGCATGTACGGCCATACCTTCGTCGCCCACTTTTACGTCGCGAATCGGCCCATCTTCTCACCCGGCGTCTCCTCGCAGATGTGGGCGAAAGGCTCCGTCTTCGACGAACTTAAAGCGATGGTCATCGAGATGGCCGAGAAGTACAAGCCGTCGCTGATTCCGATCTGCTCGCTCTGCGTGAGCGATACCGTCGGGCTCCCGTTCGAACTCTTGCCCAAGCAAATCGGTAATACCGAGATCGTCTACGTGCCGCTGCCCGCGTACTCGGTGCACACGCACGCGCGCGCGAAAGACATCGTCGTCGATTCGCTCGTCTGGCGGTTGCCTTCGCAGCGCAAGGCGCGCTCGGGCGTCAATCTCATCGGCGAACTCTTTCCCTCCGATCCGCTCAAGATCGACGACGTTTTGCGACGCATCGGAACGCACGTCAATACGACGGTGCCGGGGCCGCGCTGGGAAGATTATGTCGCGATGGTCGATGGCGCGGTCAACGCACCGCTGCATCCGTTCTACAGCGAAAGCGTGAAGCGGATGAAGATGAAACAGGGTCTGCCTTTCGTGGAGGGCGCGCCCGTCGGCATCGACGGGACGTATGCGTGGATCAAATCGATCGGTGAAGTACTGAACCTCAATGCGGCCACGGTCGAAGCGGTCGCAGCCGACGAGCGCGACAAGGTGCGCGCGGCGATGGCGGATTATCCGCTCAACGGGCTTACGTTCATGGTCGCGGGCTACGAGGGTCACGAGTTCTTGCTCGTGCGCTTGCTCATCGAAGCGGGTGCGAAGGTGCCGTATCTCTCGACGGCCGTCAATACGAACCCGCTCGCCCGGCAAGAAGAAGCGTGGTTGCGCGAGCGTGGTTGCACCGTGCTCTACGGCGCGAACTTCGACGACGAGATCGGCGCGTTGCAAGACCATCCCTACGATTGCGTGATCGGTACGACGCCGCTCTGCGCGCACGCAAAAGAACTCGGCATTCCTTCGCTCTACTACACGAACGCGATGGCGACGCGATCGCAGATGTTCGCCGAAGGTGCGGCCGACATTCTCTCCCTTGCGACCTCGACGTATCGCAGCAAAGAGCGCTACCACAAAATCGCCTCGTTCTTCAGCGAGACGGGCGTACCGCGCCAAACGGCGACGTCGTGGCAGCCGAAGATCGATCTCACCGAACACCTCATCGTCAACGACGCCTTCGCGCCCGCGCCCGCGCCCGGCGTTTCGGGAGATTAGCGCGATGGGTCTCACGCAAGAGCTTCCGAGCGACAACGTCAATACCCCGATTCGCAAACGCGTCACCGATCTCGATCACGCGGGTGGCGATACGGGTGCGATGCAGGTCTTCGCGAATTTGCGCGACGGCAATGTCGTGCTCGACGGACCGGTCGGATGTCACGTGATGCCGGCGGTTGCGGTCATCAACTATACCGATTCGATTCCGTATCTGCAGAACGTGACGTGTTCGGAACTCTCCGAAAACGAAGTGACGATCGCGGGCACGCTCGGCGTGCTCAAGGAGAAAGTCGCGCGTGCGAACGTCGAGGGCAAACAAGTCTTCATCGTGAGTACGCCGATGTCCGAACTCATCGGTGCGGCATGGACGACGATCGACGAAGGCGTCAAAGGCACGCCGCTCTTCTTCAACGCGCAGTCACTCGACGACGACGAATGGCACGCGCGCGATCGCGCGCTCCTCTTTCTATGGCAGAATCGCGATCATTTCGTGCGTCCTGCGAGTGCGGGACCCGAGCCCAAACCTGCGGGCCCGTCGGTCAATATCATCGGGCCGACGTACGGCTGTTTCAATTCGTACAGCGATATCGCCGAGATCAAACGCCTCCTCGCGGGGTTCGGCGCCGAGATCAACCTGGTGTACCCGTGGGATGCGAACTCATACGATACGACGCGCCTCACCGACGCGACGGCGACGATCGTGATGTATAAGGAATTCGGCTCGTCACTCGCGCGCGAAGTCGGCTTGCCGACGTTTGCGGCGCCGTTCGGTCTCGAAGATACGACCGCGTTCATCCGCGGTATCGCGAAGACGCTCGGCCTCGAAGCGCGTGCGGAAGCCTTCATCGCCCTCGAAAAGAAGACGACGCTCGCGGCGTGGCAAGATATCTGGCGCTCGACGCACAGCGATTTTTTTGCGAATAGTCCGATCGCGATCATCGCTCCGCCGTCGTACAAAGACGGTCTCGAGAAATATCTCGGCGACGAACTCGGACTACCGATTTCGTACAGTGCCTATCGAACGGGGCCGGAGAGTTCGCCGAGTGAGGTCGTGCGCGAAGCGCTTGCCGAGGCGAGCCCGAGCCCGATGCTGGTCTTCGGATCGATCAACGAGCGCATGATTCTCGCGCAGGAAAAGCTGCCGTCGCGATTCTACCAGGTGTCGTTCCCCGGTGCCGTGGTGCGCCGCGCGACGGGCACGCCGTTCGTGGGCTACGCGGGCGCCGTGTGGCTGCTGCAAACCGTGTGCGAAGTGCTCTTCGATACGCTCTTCGCGAATCTCCCGACGTCGTACGCGCCGCCCGTACAAGCGACGAAACCGACGAGTGAGATCTTACGCGACGCTCCGATTGCAACGGCCGACGGAGGCAAGGGGCAGAATAGCGTCCTCACCTGGACCGACGGTGCGAAAGCGCTCGCCGATAAGACCGCCAAACGCGTGCCGTTTTTCGTGCGCGTCTCCGTGACGAAGAAGTTGCGAAGCGAAGGCGAGGCGCTCGCGCGCGCACGGGGGACCGACGTCGATGAATCGGTCATCGAGGAGATCACCGCAAAATACGCACCGCGTCGCTAGGCGCGGTTCGTGCCCTCCGCGCTCGTGCTCATCGCTGCGGCATTGCTCCGCATACCCGCACGTCGCGTGCGCGCGCTCGCGCTCGGTGACGAGGCAGCGCTGCGTGATTGGATCGCCAACGAATCGGCGATACGGCTCGCCGAAGCACGGCGCGATGCACGCATCGTTGCCGAGCGTCTCGAAGAATTGGGCGCGCGCGTCGTCGCACTCGGCGCTCCGTCGTATCCCGCAGGCCTTCGCGATCTGCGCGATGCGCCGCCGATGCTCTTCGTCCGCGGTGCGTTGCCGGAGCGCGCGCGATGGCGCGAAGGCACCGCGATCGTCGGCTCGCGCGATGCCGATCCCGAGGCGCTCGCATTCGCACGCGCATTCGCGCGCGTCGCGCCCGGCCCGATCGTGAGCGGTCTCGCGCTCGGCATCGATGGAGCCGCGCACGAGGGCGCGCTCGATGCGGGAACGCCGACGCTCGCATATGTGGGTCACGGCTTCGGCGCGACGTATCCCGCCGAGCATCGCGCGCTCGAAGATCGGATCGTCGCGGCGGGTGGCGCGATTCTCACGGAATCGCTGCCGGATACGGCCGTGCGCCCGTACGCACTCGTGCGTCGCGATCGGTTGCAGGCCGCGCACCCGGCGAGCGTCGTTCTCGTTGCGAGCACCGTCGACGGCGGCGCGATGCATACGCTTGCGGCGGCACGAAAACTCGACCGTCCACGTTTCGCTCTCGAACCGCGTGCGCTGGTTTCCTATGCCGGCAACGAGCGGGCGATTCGCGAACATGCCACAACGCTACCGTGGGATATCGAACGCGCGAGAGCGACGATCGCGACCTTGCGGCGCACCCCACCCGGAGACGACGAGAAATTGTGAACGAGATCTGCGAGCCTCTCGAAATCACCGAACGCGAACGCACCGATCGCGATTTCGGCATTTCCACGGGTGCGCTCGCCGGTGGTGCGAGTTCGCCCGTTCGCGTGGGTGCGGCCGTCGGGGGCACGCCGTTCGTCCAGGTTTCGGGCCGCGGCGCGTATGCGATCGATGGCGCGGGGCGCGCGTTCGTCGATTACGTCATGGCCTACGGGCCGCTGCTCTTCGGGCACGCGCATCCCGCGCTCGTGCGCGATCTCGATGCGATCGCGGCGCGCGGCACGGTCTTCGGCGCGACCACGCGCGAAGAGATACGGCTCGCCGATCGCATCGCCCGCCACGTGCCGTCGATGGAGCGCTTGCGCTTCGTGAGTACGGGTACGGAAGCGATGATGTCGGCGGTTCGCGTCGCGCGCGCGTTCACGGGGCGGTCGCTCGTCGCGCGTTTTGCCGGCAACTATCACGGCCATTTCGATGGTGCCTTGCACGATGCGGGCGCCTCTGCGGGCGCATCCGCACACGCGAACGATGTCGCACGCAGCGGAATTCCGGCGGGTGTGCGCGACGCATCGGTCGTCGCGCGCTACAACGATGTGGACGATCTCGACGCGCGTCTCGCGGGTCGCGAAGACGAGCTCGCTGCAATCGTCGTCGAGCCGATCGTCGGGAACATGGGGCTCGTGCTGCCGGAGCCGGGCTTTCTCGACGCGCTCTTCGCACGCGCGCGGCGCAACGGTGCGCTCGTAATTTTCGATGAAGTCATCATGTGGTTGCGCCTCGGTCTGGGCGGCGGGCAAGCGCTCACGGGGCATCGTCCCGATCTCACCGCGCTCGGCAAAATCATGGGTGGCGGGTTCCCTCTCGCGGCCTTTGGCGGCCGCGCGGACGTGATGGGCGCGCTCGCACCCGACGGCGCGAGCTTTACCGGGGGGACGTACTCGGGTAATCCGTTCGCAGTTGCCCTCGGTCATCGCACGCTCGATCTCGTCGAAGGCGATCCGACCCTCTACGCGCGTCTCGATTCGCGCGCCGCTCGGCTCGCTCGTGGCTTGCGCACGATTTTCGCCGCGCATGCGCTCCCGTACGCGGTGACGCAACTCGGGAGCATGGTCGATTTCGCATTTCGCGCGGGCCCACCGGTTCGCAATTACGACGAGCGAGTGCAAGCCGATCGCGTCGCCTTCGCCGCGTATTATCACGCGATGCGCGATCGCGATGTCTTGCTCGCGCCCTCGCCGAACGAGCTGATGTTTCTTTCGACCGAACACGGCGATGCGGAGATCGACGCAACGCTTGCAGCCTGCGATGCGTCGATGGCGGATTTGCGCGCGCGGGGGATCGTATGAGTCTGGTCCATCACGACGAGATCGTGCGGCGTCTCGCCGCGATGCCGGAATGGCACCATCGTGGTAACGCACTCGAAAGGTGCTTCGACCGCACCTCGTTCGACGGCGCGATCCTTTTCGTCAATGCCGTCGCGAAACTCGCGAACGCCCACGACCATCACCCCGATATCGCAATCTCGTGGAATAACGTGACGCTCACGCTCTGCTCGCACGACGCGGGCGGAATCACGAAGCGCGATTTTACGCTTGCAAAGGCGCTGGACGATCTCGCATCCGCACGGCCGTAGGCCGCCGCAGTGGATGCGCTACTTCGTCTTCGGCGTTGGGAACGCGACGACGCTCGCGTGGCCGCTCGCATCGAGTGCGCGTATGCCGAAAAGCCAATCGTCTTTCGAAAGCGGTAACGTCGCATTCGTCGCCGTGCCGACGTTGCGCGCGTGGCTCCACGTCGAATCGTCGGTCGCGCGCCACAAAATCTCGTAGCTCTGCGCGCCGCGAACGGCGGTCCAGAGCAACGTCGAATCGTAGCTGAGTTTCCGATTATCGACCTCGGTCACGGGTGCGGGCGGCGCGAGGGCGAGCGTGGCTGCCGCGACGACGTTGAGTTGCGTGACGCGCGCGAGATACTCGAAATCGACGTATTTGAGGAGATCGCCGTACTGCAGACCATTCTCGATGCGAATGTCTTGGTGTTGGTGATCGAAATTTTCATGCGCTTCGACATAGCGAATAGCGGGGAACGCATTTTCGGCAAACGACTCTTGATCGCCGCCGCGTAAGAAGCGATCCGCACGGTAGATGAGGTTCACGTGCATGTTCGGGAGATACGCCTCGCCGATCGCTTTCGCAGCACGCGCGAGTTCGCGCGCGGGCGAATCGTTCTCGGTACCGGTGGCATTTACGCGGCCCGGTTTTGCATCGACGGGAAGCGCTTCGCTAAAGAGGCGCACGTCGTTCGGCGATCGTTCGCCGCCGTGACCGGCCGACGCGCCGATGATATCGTTGTTGAGATCGGCTTCGACGATCGTGCCTCGCTCCTTGAGCATCTTCGCGAAATGCGCCGAGCCGAAGAGCCCTTGTTCTTCGCCATCGAAACACACGAAGACGATCGTTGCGGGAAAGTGCATCGGTGCCATCGCGCGCGCGGCTTCCAAGACCGCCGACGTGCCGGAGCCGTTATCGTCCGCGCCAGGTGAATCTTTGATCGGATCGCTACCGTCGGAATTACGCGAATCGTAATGGCTCGAGATGACGATCGTACCGCGCGTCGGATCGTCGCCACGCAACGTCGCGTAGACGCTCGAAGTTTCGACTGCCCGAGGCGTGCGCGCGGTTTTCTCTTGCACGAACGTATCGAACTTTACCGTCATGCGATCGCCCGCGATCTTCGCGACGTCGCCGAATTGGCCGGCGAGCCAATCCCGCGCCGCGTAGACGCCACGATTGCGATCGTGCGAGCCTTCGGAGAAGAGGTTGCGCGTCCCAAAACCGACGAGCTTTGTATCGATGTCGCGCAATTCGTTCGCTTTCACGCGCGCGAGTGCCGCGACGATCGCCGGATCGAGTGCGGGCGTCGTGACCTCATCGGCGGCGATCGCCGGAGCGGCGAGATTCGGCGCGAGTCCGACGACTGCGGCGAGCGCAACCGACGCGAGTGTGCGAGAAACGAACGAACGTGGCATCATGGGATGTTCCGCGCCATGCAAGAGCGGTCTTGCTCGCCGCTTCTAAGCGATCGTCGTCGTTTGCCGGCGTGCGAAGGTAACCCAATCGTTATGCCGTGCGTCGGCTCCGGAGACCGCAGCGAGGTACGCCGCGCGCAGCATCGTGGAGATCGGTTTCTCCACGGGATAGACGTGCGCATCCAGGCAGCGCAACGGCGTGACTTCGGCTGCCGTTCCGGTGAAGAAGACCTCATCGGCGTCGTGCAGTTCGTCGAGCGAGAGGTGATCGATCTCAACGGAGAGCCCGCGATCGCGGGCGAGTTCGATCACGCTCGCGCGCGTGATGCCGTGCAAGATATCCGACGAGCGATCGTTCGTGCGCAGCGCGCCGTTCTTGACGACGAAGATATTCTCACCCGTACCTTCGGCGACGTCGCCGCGATCGTTGAGCATGATCGCCTCATCGAACCCACGGCCCACGGCATCTTGCATCGCGAGGACGGAATTGGCGTAGTGCCCGGCTGCTTTCGCCGTGGACGGAAGCGCTTTGGATGAGAATTTGCGCCACGGTGAGAGCGTGACGGCGATCCCCGCTTCTTGTCCGGTACCAAAGTAATCGCCCATCGCGCGATAGGCCAAGAGTACGTGCGTCGGTGAGACGAAGCGCGCCGAGAGCGAGAACGTCTTCTCGCCGAAAAACGCGAGGGGTCGAATGTATGCCGATTCGAGCTCGTTGCGTACGAGTGTCTCGACGACGGCCGCGCACATCGCCTCGACGTCCCATGCGATGTTGATACCGTACACATCCGCCGAACGTTGGAAGCGCACCATGTGATCGCGCAGACGAAAGATCGCGGGACCGTGCGGCGTCGCATACGCTCGAATCCCTTCGAAGACGCCCGAGCCGTAGTGGAGGCCGTGCGCGAGCGGATCGACCGTCACGGTCTCGCGTGGCGAGATCGTTCCATCGAACCAATAGAACGGCGCGATCGCCATGTGCTCGAGCGGAACCGACGCCACGACGTGCGTTCCGAGCTTACGAGGCTTCGGCGAACGCGCGGTCGTCGACCGCGACGCCGTCGGAGATGGCCATGCGTGTCATTGCGAGCGCTTCTTTGGCGGTGATCTGAGGCGGACCCGACATGAGCGGCGTGCGCGGCTGCGTCCAATTATTGAGCGCGGCCTTCACGCCGGAGATCGCCATGCGCGCGTGGTGTGCGGGCGTGACCTTCGCCATCTCTTTGAAGAGATAGCTGTCGAACGTTAACTCCTGAACTTCTTTCGTCGAACACATGTCGACGAAGAACTCACGATTCTTATCGCCGCGATACGAGAGCTTCTCGAGGACCTCGAGGAAATCGAACATCGTGCCGTAGCGTTTCTGCCAGGTCTTCTCGTAACGATCGAGTTTGAATTTTGCATCGCCGAAGTGCGCGTGCAGCGTCTGCGCGGCGAGGCGCCCCGCGGCCATCGCAAAGTAGATTCCCTCACCCGACGTATGTGCGACCATACCGCCGGCATCGCCGACGAGGAGCGTATGGCCGTAGACGAGTTTTTTATAGCGCTGCATCGGGAGCGGATGGCCCTCGAGCAAGATGCGCTTCGCGCCTTTGAGCTTGTCGCCCGCGCGCGCTTTCACGCCTTCGAGAAACGCATACGAACGGTTCGCGTGCTCGGGACGACAACCGGTGCCGACGGCAACGTGATCGGATTTCGGAAAGACCCAGCCGTAGAAGTCGGGCGAGACGTCGTTGCCGAGGTAGAGTTCGGCCGTCGTTTCATAGTATTTCATCGCGTCGTCGGGAAGATAGAGGCGTTCTTGAATCGCCGAGGCGTGTTTGATCGGGGCACGGCCGCACGATTTTGCGACCGCAGAACCCGCACCATCTGCGCCGACGAGCGCGTCTGCGACGAGCGTCTCTTCGTGTCCGCCACGATAGCGTATTTTCACGTGCACTTTACCGCTGGCATCTTCCGTGTGCGAAACGAACGTCGCTTCGCGCAGATCGGCACCGGCGTCCTGTGCTTTCTCGCGCATGACGCGATCGAGATTTTCACGCGTGACCATACAGATGTAGTCGTCTTCGCGCGCGCGCGTGCCGCGCACGTCCATACCCGTCTCCGAACCGCTCGGGCCGATCATGACCGCGCGCGTCGTCTTGCGTTCGATGACGCGGTCGGGAATGCCGAATTCGCTGATCGCTTTGGGCGGAATCGCGCCGCCGCACGGCTTCTTGCGTTTGAAATCGCGCTCGAGGAGAATAACGTTCGCGCCGATCGCGGCGAGATCGCCTGCGGTCACGCTGCCGCCGATGTTTGCACCGACTACGATAACGTTCATGTGGTTAGAAACCTCCAGAGCGAATGGCGAGAGCAGAGACGAGCATGCCCCACACGAATGGCGGAATGGCACTCGCGCAATACCAGGGCGCGAGGCCCTTGGGGTCGGTCGCAAGTTTGCGTTGCATCGGAAGCTGGATGATGAAGAGCACGGCCATGATGCCGCCCGCGAGATACATGCGATTGGCAAGGACGTAGGCGATGGCGGCGACTTGGAAAATGTCGATGAAGGCGAAGGCCGCTTTGAGCGCGCCGTCGAGACCGAGCATCACGGGGAGCGACCGCAAGCCCAGGCGCGTATCGCCTTCGAAACTCTTGAAGTCGTTAAGCGTCATGAGGCCGTGCGAACCGAGCGAATAGAGCGTTGCGAGGACGATCGTTCCCGTCGTCACGTGGCCGAAGATCGCCGCGCCCGCAATCCATGCGAAGCCTTCGTATGCGAAGGCGCAGGCCGCATTTGCGAGCCAGCCGTTGCGCGCTTTCAGACGTACTGGCGGCGCGGAATATGCGAGTGCGAGCGCGAGGCCGCCGATCGCGAGATAGAAGACGGTGGTGCCGAGCGCCCAGGCGAGCCCGAGGGCGGCTACCGCAAGACCGGCAGCAATCGCGAAGACGGTCGATGGCGCGAGCGCGTTCGCGGCGGTCGGACGGTCGGGTTCGTTGATGCGGTCGACGTCGCGATCGAACCAGTCGTTCGTCACCTGCGAGAACGCGCAGAGCAGTGGCCCCGCGAGGATCATGCCGAGCACGATGCGGCCGATCGATCCGAACTGCCAATGCGCGTTGCCCGAAGCGACGCACCCAACGATCATGGCCCACATCGGCGCGAACCACGTGCCGGGCTTCGCAAAGGTTTTTAACGACGCGTTGATGCGCGCGGCACCCGTCGTGCGATCGGCAAACGGTAACATCATCGCGCCGAATTGGCCCGCGGTTTCAACCGCCGATCGCGCGGAATCGCCGAAGACGCGCGATTTACCCACCGACGTGCTCGCGTGCGCGCAACATCACCGTCTCGTCGATGAGCATGATGTTGCGTTCTTTGGCGTATTTTTCGATATTCGTGCGTGCTTTTTTGCGAACGAAGAACGGCACGCGGCCGAGCAGTTTTTCCGCTGCGTCATCCCATCGTAGCTCTTCGACCGCAACGCCATCGACCATCACGGGAACGCGCGCTTCTTCGGGGATGTGCTCGGGCTCGGGTGCGGCTTCGGCGAATCGGCCTTGACCGCGCGGACCGAAGGTCTCGATGAGATGGTGTTCGAGGCCGAGTACCTGCGTTTGGTTCACGAGATCGCCGATGTGATTGGCGCCGTCGTAGCCCATGAACGGCGCGTAGCCGAGCGGAAAGTTGAGGATGTGCGACGGCGGCGAAACGACGGCGCACGGAACGCCGAATCCCGATGCCGAGTGGCGCTCCATTTGCGAGCCGAACATGATATCGGGACGCGTCTGATCGATCTCTGCGGCGACGACGCGATAATCGTCGCTCACGAGCACGTTCGTCGTGATGTCGGCGACGCGCGCGCGCAGCCAATCGCCGTAGTCGAGTGCGTAGGTACCGACGAATTCGACGATCATGTCGAGCTCGTCGTGGAGGACGCGCGCGATGCCCGCAACGGCCGTCGGTGCACCGAAGACGGCGACGCGTTTCGACGAGAGCGCGTGCGCGTCGACGGTCCGCGAATACCAGAGCAGATTCGATGCCCGCGACGCCTTGACGATACGTTCTTGCGGAATCTCGCAGTAGCCGCAGAGTTCGCGCAAGAAACGCGTCGTGCCGGCCTCACCGTAGGGAAGCTCGTCGACATACGGTGTCCCGAAACGCGTCTTCAAGTACTGTAACGTCGGCATCGCGAGTTCGTGTGCGGTCGGGATGTTGACCCAGGCGCGGCCGATCGTCCGCAGGTCATCGGGCGTCGCACCCATCGGCACGACGGCGTTGACGTCGATGCCGAGTTCGGCGAGCGTCTTGCGTAGCGATTCGATATTGGCTCGATCGTGGAAGCCGAGCAGCGATGGCCCGATGATATTGACCGAGGGCCGCTCGGTGCGCGCGACGTCGACGGCGTAGTGCGCGACGATTTCGTGCGTCGTTTTCGCAAACGCGGAGATTTCGTTGTCGCGCATCGGATGCGTCGAGGCCATGAAGATCTCGGCGTTCACGTCGCCGGGCGACATCATCGAGATTTCGCCGTCGAGGGGTTCTTGCAAGACGGATGCCGTGGCGCTACGCGTCACGACGATCATTGCGGGCTTGTGGCGTACGTCGATCTCGCGCAGCATCGCGGGTAAATTCGCCGCCGCGCCCGCGAGCGTCGCCTCCGACATCGCGCAAAATGAGAGCGGCGGCATGACGCCCAGACGCTCGAACATCGCGAGCATGATCGTGCCGTAGCCGTCGCCTTTGGGCGCGCGCACGACGCAGTGGATATCGGCAAACGAGGCCGCAGCTTTGGAAACGCCGACGTGTGCGGGCGCGAGATAGCTCCAGATCGCGAGCTTCACGCACCCACCTTTTCGATCTGCCGGAAATAATGGAGATCGATCGGTGCCGGTTGCGAGCCGTCGCGTTTGCGCCGCGCGGCGAGCGCTTCATGGCGTTTGATCGAACTTGCGAACATGCCGAAGAGCGTGGAGGCGCCGCTAAATCCGTGGATCGGTTGGAACGTGAGTTCCGTCGACCACTTCACGGCGAGGCCCATGCCTTCGAGCGGATTTGCGACATTGAGATTGGCGACCACGAGATCGGGTTTCGCCGCGAGGAACCGCGCGAAGAGATCGTAGCGGTCGGGGCGTTCGAGAATCTCGACGCCCTCGAGCGCGGCGAGTTCGAGTGCGTGAAATTTCTTGTAGATATTCGGCGTGCCGAGCACGGGAATCGTCGCGCCGCCCGCGCGGAGCGTCCGTGCGATCGGGAGTTCGAGCATCGCATCGGAGCAAAACGCGATCGCTTTTCCGCGCAGCACGTCGGTCGTCGGCTTCAGAGCGGCCCATACATCGCGTTCGCGATCCGCGTACGAGACGGATTTGCCGAATGCGGCCGCAAGTGTTTCGTAAAACGCGCGCGTACCATCGGGGCCGAAGGGGAAGAGCGTTTTGTGCATCGGCGTGCCACGTTCGCGAAGCGCGTAGGCCGCGGCGCCGAAGAGGTACGGTTGCACGGGCGCGAGCACGGTGTTGGGCCCGATTGCGGGCAGTTCCAGCGCGCTTTCAGCGGGCAAGAATTCAGGCACGGGTAAGCCCATCGCCGCGCATTCGAGGCGGATCTCGGCTTCCTCGAGCGGGGAGATGCAGCCGAGGATGACGAGGTTTTTTGCTTCCGTTTGAGGCGCGCGTTCGATCATCGCTTCCAAGACATGGTCTTCGCCTTGGGTATAGGCGGGGTCGAAACCGTCGAGGCGACACGGGTAGACGCGCACGCCGAACTCGGCCTCGAGCGGTGGTGCGCATCCGGCGATATTCATCTTGAGGATCTCGGGCGTGCACGTCGAGGCGAGAAAGATCGCTCGTGGCGCGTGCTCTTTGACGATCGCCGCAACGAGCGGCCGCAGGCCGTCGAGGGCATCGGCGCCGCCGAGATCGTCTTCATCGAGCATCGCCGTCGCAAAGCGCGGCTTCGCGAAGATCATGACGCCGAGCGCCGTTTGCAGAAATCCTTGGCACGAGCCGGTCCCGACGACCAAGAAGAAGCTGTCTTGCATCTTATGATGCAGCCAGCCGATGGGAGCGAGGGAACAAAAATCGTCCCGCTCGATGATCTCCGTCTGCGATTCGAACAACCCGTACACTCCAAGCCCGGCGCTTTCGCCTATCTTGCGGGTTGCGGGCAACTCGTACCGGTGATGGCCGTCACCTGGGGTTTACTCTCCGTTTGCGCTCGCGGTCATCTCACCGGCGTCGTCTGAATTAGGCGACGATTTCATGGTCGGGGCTATGTCGCAAGTAGCGCCCGATCACGACGGCAGTCCCGGCGCCGGGTTCGCTCGAAACGCTGAAAATATCGCAACATCGTCGCATGATGGGCAATCCGCGGCCGCGTTCGGCCGAATGGTCGGGCAAGGCGCGATCGACGACCCGGGAGCTGTCGAAGCCGATTCCGTTATCGCGAATGGTTGCGACAATGCGATCCGCACCGATGCGAACTTCGATTTCGATCGGGCGCTCGGCATGGGCGTGTTCGATGGCGTTGGCGATTGCTTCACCGAGCGCGGTGAGGAAGTGGCCGAGGTCGTCTTCGCCTACGCCGTGCGTGCGCGCGAAATCGACCACGCTCTCGCGAACGACGCGGGAGAGGTGTGGTTGCGGCGGAATCCGGAAGTCGAGGACCGCGTCGTGCGTTGCCATCACAGTTGCCGTCGGTATTTCCCGTGCGATTGTCACCTAAACGGTCCGAGCGCTAAATCGTGTTGGGTAGTATCTCTTGTCGGCTTACGTCTATATCTTGCGTTGCGCCGACGGCTCGCTCTATACGGGCTGGACGACCGACCTCGCGTTCCGTATCGCCGCCCATCGGCGCGGCGCGGGATCTCGCTACGTGCGCTCGCGTTTACCTGCCCGGCTTCGCGCGTTCTGGGTCGTTCCCGATCGTGAGACGGCACTGCGCGAAGAGCACGCCTTCAAGCGCTTGCCGCGCGCCGCGAAGCTCGCGGCGCTCGCGCGAGGACAGGTGTTCGAACGCGACCTGCGCAACGCCCCGGACGTTCTCGAGCCGGCTCTGCAGCAGGCTCGTTCTGGAGGAGACATGGCAGCCCAAACCCCGCCGACCGGCGCCGAACTCGACGCGCTCGCGCTCGAGGCCGAAACCGTTCGCGCCCGCATCAAAACGAAAAAAGGCGATATCGTCTTCTCATTCTATCCGCACGACGCAAAAATCCACAGCGCGGCGTTCATCAAGCTCGCGCGCGCGGGCTTTTACGATGGCCTTACGTTTCACCGCGTCGAACCGAACTTCGTCATTCAGGGCGGTTGCCCGCAGGGCACGGGCACGGGCGGTCCGGGCTACAACCTCGATGCGGAATTTAACGACAAGCCCCATGTGAGAGGGACCGTCGCAATGGCGCGCTCGCAGAGCCCGAACTCGGGTGGCTCGCAATTCTACATCTGCCTCGGCGACGCACGGTTCCTCGACAAGAACTACACCGTCTTCGGTCAGACCGTCGAAGGGCAAGAAGTCGTCGATACGATTCGCGTCGGCGACGTGATGGAATCGATCACGATCGAGCCAGCATAGACGCCATCGCATGAGGTTCGCGCTCGGGACGCAAGGCTGGTCGTACGCCGATTGGGTCGGCACGATGTACGATGCGGCCGCGCGCCCCGAGTCGTATCTGCGTGCATACGCCCAGGAGTTCGCGACGGTCGAAATCGATTCGACATTTTACGGAACACCCTCGCTCGAACGCGTGCGTAAATGGGCGGCGAGCGTGCCGGACGGATTTACGTTTTCATGCAAGTTGCCGCGCGAGATCACACACGAGCGCCGGTTGCGCGATTGCGATGGGCTCGTGCGCGTCTTCTACGATACGATGCGCGTCCTCGGGCCGAATCTCGGTTGCGTGCTCGTGCAATTCGAAGCGTCGTTCGGGCGCTCGGAAGAAGGTGCGCTACGCGCGGCGCTCGCGGCATTTCCGCGCGATGTGCGGACGGCGTTCGAATTTCGCGATCCCGCCTGGTACGCGAGCGATGAGATTCAGCAGTTGCTCGAAACGCACGGCCACGCGCTCGCGGTCGCCGATGCGCCATTCGTTCCGCGCGAACTCTTGTCGCGCGTGCTCGCGTCGACGACGCTCGACTTCGCCTACGTACGCTGGATCGGTCATCACGATTCGCTCACCCGTTTCGACGTCACACAGATCGCCCGGGAGGACGAGATCGCGTGGTGGCAACGTGCGATCGTCGAGGTGTCGCCACGCGTGAAGACCGTCTACGGGTACGTCAACAACCACTACGCGGGTCATAGTCCGGCGACGGTACGCGCGCTTTTCGCAGCACTCGGCGTCGCGCACCTCCGTCCGACGCGGATCGAACAGACGAGCCTTTTCTAACGCACTCGACCGATTAGTAAAGTGCCGAATGAACGGCGCGTGCGACGCCGCGGATCGCTCTGTTACCGAGCGAAAAATCTTTGAGATCTTTCGTAAGCACGGCGAGAATGTACGGCCGGTCGCCGAGCGGATCGACGATTCCGACGTCGTTGCGAACCTCGTCGATCTCGCCCGTCTTATTCGCGAGCGGGATGCCTTTTGGGAGCCCGCGGGCTATTTTGTCACGATCTTCTTGACGCAAGAGGATCGCGATCATGCGCCGACACGATTTCGGCGACGCGATGGTATACACGGCCTCGTGTGCGCCGCGCTCGATTTGATAGAGCAGCGAACCCATGTCGCGCGGTGTCGTAAGGTTGTCGCTGTGATGCGGGCGGGCGTTGGGACTCATGAAGTGCCGCCTGAGCTGCGTGTGGTGCAAGCCCGCGGTCCCGATCGTGTTTTCGACCACGCCAAATCCGAGATAGTCGAGCAACACATTCGAGGCGGTGTTGTCGCTCTGTTCGATCATCGCGTGCGCGAGCGTATCGATCGAGATCGTGTGGCCGACGCTATATGCATCGAGAATTTCCGAGCCATCGACGAAATCGGAGCGTTTGAGGCGGATGAGCTCGCTGAAGACCCCGGGATTACGCTCGGCGAATTGGAAGAGCGAGACGAAAATCGCGACTTTGATGACCGATGCCGACGGAAAGATTTCGGTGGCATTATAGGCGACGGCGGACGGGTCGCCGAGTTTACGGGCGTAGACGCCGACGACGCCCGACGAGCCCGCGGCAACGCGCGCGAGTTCGGCCTCGAGTGTCGCCGCCCGAGCGGCACGCGGGATGGCACAAGCGGCGGCGGAGCCGATCACAAAAGCGGCGCGTTTCACAAGCGGCCACGTTCCCTCCGAGGACTTCTCGATTCCTCGCCCGCATCGGCCCGCATGGCAAATCGACATCCAATCTGCCTCCGCACGTGCGCGATCATGGGAGCGTTCGTTCTCGGCTCCCTGCTCGTGCCACGCGCGCCGGTTGGCGCCGCGCAATTGCTTTCGGGCCGGCTCTTCGTGCTCGATCCCGGCCACGGCACACGATATCCCGACGGATCTCCCAACAACGTCGGCGCGGTAGGACCGTCGGGTGTTCTCGAAAATGTGGTCACATTGGCCATCGGCGAAAAGCTTGGCGCGCTCTTACGAGCGGCGGGTGCGCGCGTCGTCCTCACCCGATCGTACGCGCATCCGTATCGCGTTGCGACCGAGAAGCGTGTGGATAACCGCGCGCGTGCGGCGCTCGCGAATCGCTTGGGTGCGACTGCGTTCGTTGCGATCCATGCCGATGCGTCGACCGATCGCAGCGTGCGCGGGACGAGCGTTTTTTGGCTTCGCGGTAACTCCATCGCGCTCGCGAATGCCGTGCGCGCGCGGCTCGCGCCGCTTGGCCTCGGCGAATCGGCGTTCCACGCACGCGATCTCGCGGTGACGAACGAAGCACGCATTCCGGCTGTGCTCGTCGAAATTGGCTATATCTCCAACCCCGATCAAGAACACGCACTCGCAACGCCAGCGTTCCAACAGCGCGAGGCTCGCGCTCTTTTCGACGCTCTGAAGGATACGTTTTCACCACGATGAGTTCGACGCCCTTAACCCCGAACGATCTCTTGTCGATCGTCCTCGCAAGCGATCCACAACTCTGCCCCGACGGACGCGTTTTCTACGTGTGCGCCACGCAATCGGAGGCGAAGAACGAGACGCAAACGGCGATCTGGTCGGTGCGCCGCGGCGGGGAGCCCGCGCGATTTACCTCTGGTGAGAAAGACAGCGCGCCGCGCGTCTCGCCCGACGGCACGCATCTCGCATTCGTCGGCGATCGCGGGGCGGGAAAACGCGTCTACGTGGTCGCGCTCGCAGGCGGCGAAGCGCGTGCGATCGGAGAGGCGTACGACGCGATAGCATATTCGGTGTGGTCGCCGGATTCGAGGGAGCTCGCCTTCGTGGCAACGACTCCGCTCGATCCCGCGAGCGCACGTATCGCGCACGACGAAAAAACGGGCGCCCGGCATATTCGCGCGCTTCCGTTCAAAAGCGACGATGACGGCCTCCTCGACGGTCGGCGCAAACATCTCTTTACGATCGGCATCGCGGATGGCGCCATCGCAACGCGCGTGACGCACGGCGATTTCGATGTCGAGACGCCCGCATGGTCGCCCGATGGCGCGCAGATCGCGTTCTCGGCTCAGATCGACCTGCCCGAGTTTTCGTTCGGCACCGATCTCTTCGTGGTCCCGCACACCGGTGGCGCGCCGCGCAAACTGACGGCCTCACGCGGCCCCGCGAGCCATCTCGCATTCTCACACGACGGGACCGAAATCGCGTTCATCGGCCACGAACACGGTGACGATGCCGGCGGTCGGTTCAATACCGAACTTCTCGTCGTTCCGGCGGCAGGCGGCGTGACGCGCTCGCTCTCGGCACACAGCGATCGCTCCGTCAACGATTCGGTCATCTGCGACACGCGCAACGGCGGCGGCCAACAGTCGCCCTTCTGGTCGGCCGACGATCGCGAACTCTTCGTGCCCTTCGGCGATGAGGGAACGTGCGGCGTCGCTGCATTCGCGCGCTCGGGCGGGGTGCATCGCCTGGTGCTATCCGGCGAGCGCGATATCGTGACGTTTGCCCGTGCCGACGACGGCACGCTCGCGATCGCCTATGCGACGCCGACGCAACCGAGTGAGATCGCGCTCGTCGATCCGAGCGGAACCGAGACGCAACTCACGCATAACAATCGATGGCTCACCGAGCGATCGATCCGCGCGCCGCGACGCGTGCGACCGCTCGCGAGCGACGGTCAAAAACTCGACGTCTGGATTCTCGATCCCGACGAACGGGCGAACGCACCATACGTCTTGCAGATTCACGGCGGCCCGCACGCCGCATACGGCTATGCGTTCATGTCCGAGTTTCAAATACTCGCGGCGCACGGAATCGGCGTCATCTACGGCAACCCTCGCGGAAGCCAAACCTACGGTCACGAATATGCGAACGCGATCACCGGCGATTGGGGCGGCATCGATGCCGCCGATGTGCTCGCTCTCCTCGATGGTGCGCTTGCAGAAACGCACGCCGATCGCGCGCGCATCGGCGTCGCGGGTGGTTCGTACGGTGGCTTCATGACGACGTGGCTGCTCGGCCATTCGAAACGTTTCGCCGCCGGCGTTTCGATGCGCGCGGTCAACGATCTCGTGAGCGAAGTCGGTGCAACCGATCTCGGGTGGTTCATCGAACGTGAAGTCGATTCGCCGTGGACGGCGGACGCCGGCCGCAAACTTTTCGAAGGTTCTCCGATGCGCAGCGCCCATGAAATCGATGCGCCGCTCCTCGTCGAACACAGCGAACGCGATTTCCGGTGCGCGATCGATCAGGGCGAACAACTCTTCACGCTGCTACGTCGACTCGGCAGAAAACAAACGGAGTTCGTGCGCTTTGCAGGCGACGGTCACGGCCTCTCGCGCAGCGGCAACCCGCGCAATCGTATCTTGCGTTTGCGCGCCATCGCGCATTGGTTCGTGCGGTTTCTGCGGCCCGCAGGTATCGAGCCCGTCGGCGATTTTGCGGGCGCACTCTTCGAGCCACTCGCTACGGAGAAGCTCAAGGACTAACCTAAAAAGCAATCGCAGGCAAACGCTCGGCTCGAGGGAGAACGTATGCGCGCATGGCACCTCACCCGGCGCGCGCCACCGACGTTCTCGCGAACGAGCGAACGTTTCTCGCCTATCTTCGGACGGCGCTCAGCTTCATCGCCTTCGGCTTCGTCATCGCGCGATTCTCGCTCTTTACGCGGGAGATCGCGGGCGTCGCGCACGTCGCGGTGGTCTCGTCTGGTTTTTCGAACGCGTTCGGCATCGCGGTTTCACTTTTCGGAACTGCGCTCGCCGCGTTCGGTAGCTATCGGTACGTCGCTGCGGATCGTGCGATCTTCGCCGATCGTGTCGCGCGCTTGCCCGTCACGCCCGCGATCGTGATCGCAGGCGTGGTCGGGGCGATCGGAATTGCGGTAACTGGCGTATTAGTTATCGTTCACTAGGCGCGGGGCGGCGAATGCGATGATCGCTACGGGATCGATTCGAGCGAGCAGATTTTCACGTCGTTACGGCGGCTCGGCCGCACGCATACCGAATTCAGCCGCTTCACCGGCGACGGAGAAGCTACAGGACTAGACCGAGAGGCGCCGAGCGTCAGGCTCCGAAGGGTCGACCATGAACGAACGATTTCGGACCGTCCTTATCGCGTCGGCTACGTTCGTAGCCGGATTCGCGATCTCGCACATCGCTGGCCCCGCGAGCGCTGCGGCGACGCCGCTCGAAGCGCGCGTCGTCAATCTGCTGAGTTTGGCTCCGGGCGCCCTCAAGCCGAACCCCGCGCTTCCGGGCATCTCGGCGATGCCCCTCACGACGACTGACGGCGACACCGTCGCTTTCCAGAGCGTGACGGTTGTCAACGGAACGAACACCAAACACACGCACGCGACGGCAAACGAATTCCAAATCGTTCTCACCGGCACGGGCACCGAATGGGTGGGCGACAAGCAAATGCCGATCGAACCGGGATCGTTTGTCGAAATCCCCATGAATGCGGTTCACGCCGGATTCACGGGCGGTCCGTTTACGCTCGTCTCGATCAAAACGCCGCCGCAAGCGGCCGGTGATTACAAGCCTGCACCGTAAGCGGCGGGGTTACCGCACTGGTCGTCAGTGCGGTAAAAAACCCGTCGAGAACCATGGCACCGCAGCCACGATGACGGTTGCGACGACGATCGAGGCGAGATACGGCATCATGCGTCCCATCGCATCGTCGGGCGACGTCTTTCCGAGCGCGCAGGCGGCGTAGTAGCCGAAGCCGAGCGGCGGTGCGAAGAGCCCGATCCCCATTCCGAGCACGGCGACCATCGCGTACTGGACCTCGTCGATCCCGTACGCTTTCGCAATTGGAAAAAGGAGCGGCCCGAAGAGCACGACGGCGGGAATGCCTTCGAGAACCGAGCCGAGCACGATGAAGAGCAAGACGGAAAGCGCCATGAATCCGGCCGCGCCGCCCGGCGCATGGCCGAGCGATTCCGTGAGTGCTTGTGCGAATCCGGATTGCGTCAGCGCCCAGCCCATCGCGGTCGCCGTCGCGATGATGAGCATGATGGCACCCGTGAGCGCGGCTGTTTCGCGTAAGAGCGGATAGAGTTCGCGCCATTTTAGCTCTCGATGTACGATCGTGCCGACGAGCAACGTGTAGAAAATGCCGACGGTCGAGACTTCGGTCGCGGTCGCCACGCCGCCGAGCACCGCGGCGCGAATGAGTAAGGGTAGCGCGAAGCCAGGGATCGCCGCGACCAATGCAACGGCGATCTCTTTGCCTGTCGCGCGTTTCGCGAGTTCGACGTGATCGCCACGCGAGCGAATGAGGATGACGACGAGGAGACAGATCGCGGCGAGCAGCGCGGGCATGAGTCCCGCGGTGAAGAGCGCGCCGATCGAAACACCGGTGACCGATCCGATGATGATGAGCACGAGGCTCGGTGGGATCGTTTCCGCCATCGCACCCGCCGACGCGAGCATCGCGACGAGATCGCGCGGATCCGAGCCGCGCCGACGCATTTCTGGAAAGAGCACCGGGGCGACGGCAGCCATGTCGGCCGTCTTCGAACCCGAGATACCCGAGACGACGTACATCGCGAACACGAGCACGATCCCGAGCCCACCGCGCAAATGACCGACGAGCGCCGCGAGCGCGTTGACCAAGCGCTTCGCGATCCCCGCACTTACGATGAGATAGCCGAGCAAGATGAACATCGGAATCGCGAGCAAGACGATGTTCGAGGCGCCCTCGTCCATGCGGCTGACCACGACTTGCGCCGGGATCTTCGTCGCAAACACGATATACGAGAGCGTTCCGAAGCCGAACGCGAAGGCGATCGGGACGCCAATCGCGATCGCGCCGCCGACGACGAAAAAGAAGAAGATAACGAGGTTGACGTTTCCGAGCGTCGCGAGGAACGGCCGCATGAAGAACATCGCGGCTACGACGACGACGCTTCCCGCCAAAACGCGCAGCGCGATGCCGCGATCGATCTCGAGCAGTCGCACGATGGAGAGCGCGAGTAAGAACGCCATGCCTACGACGATCGCGGCGATGATCCACGCACGCGGAATATTGAGGACGGCGGTTGCGTCGTTAAGATCGAGGACGAAGAGTTTCTGCGCTGCGGGCAGCATCTCGAGCGCGAAGCCCCCGACGATGACGGCGACCACCGCATCGAACCATTGTGACGCACGGCCGCCAATCGCGCGCGCGAGTGCGGTCAAGCGCATGTGTTCCCCGCGCCGATACGCGATCACCGCGCCGAACATCGAGAGCCAGAGCATGACGATCGTCGCGACTTCGTCGGTCCACACGATCGCGTGCTGGAACACGTAGCGCGAGACGACCCCGGTGATGAGGATGAGGACTTCGGCGACTAAAAAAAAAGCCGCGACGGGCTCCGTGAACCGGCCGATCGCGGTATCGATTGCGCGCGTGTAGCGGATGCGCGCTACCCGAGCTTTCCGGAGTACTTTTCGAGCGCCGACCACGCGACGTCGCCGAATTCACCCTTCCACTTCGTGTAAAACGGTTGGAGACGCGTGTGGAAGCCGGACGTGTCGGCAATGTTGACTTTCATACCGCGGCGTGCGAGCTTATCGGCGAGCGACGCATTGAGCAGCGCGACATCCTGGCGCTCCATGAGCGCGTACTTCGTCGTATTGCGGCGCACGATCGCTTGAATGTCGGGCGGCAGCGCATTGAACGCATCCGCATTTCCGAGCATCCAATAGCCGTCCCACATGTGATTGGTGACGCTTAAGTACTTTTGGACTTCGTAGAACTTGGTCGTCTCGATAACGGCAAACGGGTTTTCCTGTCCGTCGACCACCTTCGTCTGCAACGCCGTATACGCTTCGGCGAGATTGATCGGCGTCGGCGACGCGCCAAGGGTCTTAAAGAGGTCGATCCAGAGACGGCCGGGAGGTGTGCGGATCTTGAAATTTTCGAGATCCTCGACCTTCGTGATCGGATGCGTGCTCGAGGTGATCTGCCGGAAACCGTTCTCCCAGATATGGTCGAAGGCGATCAGCCCTTTTGAGGCGGTTTCTTTCTGAACGATCTTGCCCACGTCTCCGTCCATCGCGGCGAACGTCGTCTTGGAATCTTTGAATGCGAACCCGACGCCTTGGATCGCGGCCACCGGCACGAGCGATGTAAGGATGCCGCCGGAGAGGGTGAAGAACTGGACGCCGCCCAGGCGTAGTTGCGAGAGCACCTGCGTATCGCCGCCGAGGATGTTGCTCGGAAAGACTTGGACCTCGAGGCGTCCGCCGGATTCTTTCTTCACCGCGTTCCAGCACTGCACGTTGCGAACGTGCAATGGGTGATTCACCGGTAAATTGTGGGCCATCTTGTACTGAAACTCGGCGGCTCTCGCCGGCGCTTTGATGATGCCGATCGACGCGAACGTCGCGGCGGTGGCGACGGCAAATTGCCGCCGCGATAAGGACTGGCCCACGGCAAAACCTCCACAGCTTGAGAGCTATAAATATTATTCTGACTTTCATCGTAACTTCTTGCAACCGACGTTGCGCGGCCACCGAATACACCCGCGCACAGGCCAAGGCTCCGCGTGAGCGAGAACCCGTCCGCGCATGGGGTTAGCCCGTAATTTCAAGTGGCTCTGGGCGGGCCAAACCATCAGTCTCGTCGGCAGCGCGGTAAGTCGGCTCGCTATTCCGACGACGGCGATTTTCTCGTTACATGCGAGTGCATTCGAAGTCGGCGCGCTCGGCGCGGCAACGTTCGTTGCGTTTCCGGTGCTCGGCGTCTTCGCCGGCGTGTGGGTCGATCGCTGGCCGCGCCGCCGGTTGATGATCGCGTGCGATTTCGTTCGCGCGCTCGCGCTCGGTACGCTTCCACTCGCAGCAGCACTCCACGCGCTCACGCTCGTCCAGCTCTTCATCGTCGCAATCGTTACGAGCGTCGCGAGCGTATTTTTCGATATCGCGTATCAGGCCTATCTTCCCGATGTGGTCGATGCAGATTCGTTGCACGACGCCAATGCTCGCCTTGAAGCGAGTAGTAGCGGGGCGCAGATCGCGGGGAATGCGGCGGCAGGCGCGCTCATTGCGTCGCTCGGCGCGGCGCTGACGATTACCATCGACGCGGCGTCGTTCGGGCTTTCGATCGTTTCACTCGCTTGCATTCGCGATCGACCGCGCGAGCGAAGCGTTGCGAAAATCGCGATTCCGTTCGTGCATCAGCTACGCGACGGCTTGGACTACGTATTCTCGAATCGCGCGTTGTTGCGCATCGTCTTGTGCACCGCAACGAGCAATCTTGGAGGCTCGATGGTGGGCGCGGTCTATCTGCTCTTTGCGTACCGAACGTTACATTTCACGCCGACCCTCGTCGGCCTCATCCTAGCCGTTGGAAATGCGGGGTTCGTCGGTGCGTTTTTTGCGCCGCGCATCGTGAAGCGATTCGGGCTACCGATCACCCTCGTCTCCAACATGGGCGTTGTCGCGCTCGCGCAGTTTCTCGTGCCGCTCTCCGTGCGTGGCTGCGCCGATTTACAATATAGCGCAGGTGAGCTGGCGCCAAGCGGCCGTACCACCCGAACTCGGTGGGCGCATGAACGCGACGGTACGCACGATTGCGTGGGGAACGTTGCCGATCGGGGCACTCATCGGCGCGGCGCTCGCGACGAGAATTGGGATCGTGCCGACGCTCGTCAGCGCGGCATTCGTATATCTGTCGGCCGTCGCGTGGCTCTTGCACCCCGACGTGCGCGCGATCGGCAGATCAGGCACGTAATCGCGGGTCGAGCGCGTCGCGTAAGCCGTCGCCGAGCAGGTTGACGCCGAGCACCGCCGTCGAGATCGCGATGCCGGGAAAAAGGCCGAGCCACCACGCCGTGTCGAGATAGGCGCGGCCGTCGGCGAGCATACCGCCCCACGATGGAATCGACGTCGGCACGCCGAGGCCCAAAAACGAAAGCGCGCTCTCGAGAATGATCGCACGCGCGACTTCAAAGGTCGCGAGTACGCTGATGACCGATGTGAGATTAGGCAAAATATGCCGAAGCACGATACGCAGTGACGACGAGCCCGTCGCGTGCGCGGCCATTACGAAATCGCGTTCGCGCAAGCCGATCGTCTCCGCACGCACGACGCGAACGTATTGAACCCAACTCGTCACGCCGAGCGTCGCGACGATCGTCCACAACCCCGGACCGACCACGCCGACGATTGCGAGCGCGAGCAGCACGAGTGGAAACGCGAGTTGCATGTCGGCAATGCGCGAGATGACGGCATCGACGGGTCCGCCGTAATAGCCCGCGATCAGCCCGACGCCGATGCCGAGCGTACCGCCGATCGCGACGACGCAGACGCCGACGATCGCCGCGATGCGCGCGCCCCACACGATGCGCGCGAAGATATCACGCCCGAGGCTATCGGTTCCCAGCAGATTGCGCGCATCGCCGCCCGCGAGCCACGACGGCGGGCGCAGTGCGAGCCCGAGATGTTGCACGTTCGGATCGTGCGGCGCGAGAAACGGCGCGAGGAGCGCGCAGATCGCGACGAGCGCGACGATGCACGCACCCGCGATCGTCGCGGGTGCGGCGAAAAGGACGCGCGCGAACGAGCGACGCGTGGGCGCCACGGCCTCGGCGATCATCGGTAGCGAATGCGCGGATCGAGTGCGGCATACGAAAGATCGACGAGCAGATTGAGCGCGACGAACGACGATGCCGAAAGTAAGACGATCGCTTCCACGACGGGATAATCGCGATCCGCGATCGCCTGGACGGCGAGCCGCCCGATCCCCGGCCACGAAAAAATCGTCTCGGTGATGATCGCTTGCGAGAGCAACGTCCCGAGTTCGATGCCGACGACGGTGACGATCGGAATCCACGCGTTGCGGAGCGCGTGATGCCAGACGAGTTGCAGCGAACCTACGCCTTTCGCGCGCGCGGTCCGTAAGAAATCCGAGCCGAGAATATCGAGCATCGCCGCACGCGTGAGTCGCATGATCTTCGCCATCGTAAAGAGCCCGAGCGTGATCGCTGGGAGCACGAGGTGGATCGGGCCGCCGCTACCGCCCGTGGGGAACCAGCCGAGTTGCACCGAGAAGACGAGCACGAGCATGATGCCGAGCCAATACACGGGCATGCTCTGACCCACGAGCGCCGCGACGCGCGCGACGAGATCGATGAGACTATTGCGTCGTAGCGCCGCGATAACGCCCGCCGGGATCGCGACGAGCAACGCGATCGCGAGTGCGCAAAACGCGAGCTCAGCCGACGCGGGCAGACGATCGAGTGCGAGGCCGAGCGCGGGCTCGCCGTGGCGGAGCGATAAGCCGAAATCGCCGTGCACCGCGGCGATTGCAAATGCGGCGAATTGCACGACGAGCGGGCGATCGAACCCGTGGACGTGTCGGAATGCTTCGATCTCAGCCGTCGTCGATTCGGGAGGCATCATCACCGTTGCGGGATCGCCCGTGAGGTGCAGGATGATGAAGACGATCGCGCCGACGCCCGCGAGCACGATCGCCGCGCCCGCGAGACGACGCAAGAGATAGGCGATCATCGCGCGCGGTGCGGCTTACGCGCCGAGCGAAATTTCATCGCAGAAGATGAGTTCGTCGGGACGGGCTTGCCAATGCACGCGCTTCGTCGTGGCGTAGAGATCTTCGTATTGAAAGAGAAAGATCCACGGCGCTTCATCGTGCACGATCGTGAGCGCCATGGCGTAGAGCGCGTCACGTTTTTTAGGATCGAGTTCGAAGCGTGCGTCGGTCAAGAGCTTATCGAGTGCGGGATTGGCATACGTCGAGAGACGCGCATCGCTCGAGAGCAGGCTCGTGAGCGTGTTGTCGGCGTCGTACGAGTCGTTACCCCAGCCGAGCATATAGGCGGGTGCGAGCGCGCGTTGGCCGACCGCATTGACGTACGTCGTCCACTCTTGAATCCGCGTCTCGGCTTTCACGCCGACGGCCGCGAGTTGGCCCGCGATCGCTTCGGCGATCTCTTTATCTTTATTGTACCGACCCGTCGGAGCGTTGATCGTAAACTCGAGGCCCTTTCCGTCAGGATAGCCCGCCTTGGCCAGAAGCGCCTTCGCTTTTGCCGGGTCGTAACCATAGGCGGGAATCGCCGCATCGAAGCCCGTGAAGTTGGGCGGAAGTGGCGTCGCGAGATCGTAGCCGCGTCCGCCGAGAACGACGCGCACCAATTCTTTGACATTGACGGCATAGTTGAACGCTTGGCGCACGAGTTTATTGTTCTGCGGCCCGGGCTTCGTCATGTTGAAGGCGATATAGAGCACGCGGATGCTGCGCGCGCTCGTGAGTTTGGAGTTGCGACCGCCGACGAGTTGCGTTTGATATTGCGCGGGCACGTTCGTGATGATATCGCTCTCGCCCGTACGCAGCGCTGCGACGCGTGCGGCGGCTTCGGGAATCGGCTTTAAAATGACGCGATCGATTTTAGGTCTGCCGTTCCAGTAATTCGGATTCGCTTCGAGTTCGAGTTGCTCGTCTTTGCGCCACGATTTGAAAACGTAGGCCCCGCTGCCCATCGGGTGCTCGGCCTGATACGCGTCGCCGTGCTCTTTCCAATACTTCGCATCGACGACGAACGTCAGCCACGGAAATCCCGGAACGATCGCGGCCGGTCGCGTCGTGATGTAGCGGATCGTATAGGGGTCGGGTGTCTCGATGCGAGCGATCGTATTGAAACGCGGCGTCTGCTCGGATTGTTCGGCTGGATCCTTGATTTTCTCGACCGTGAACCTCACGTCGGCGCTCGTGAGTGGGTCGCCATTCCAAAACTTCACATCTTTACGAAGATTGAATTCCCATACGGTCGGCGCGACGCGCCGGTACGAGGTTGCGAGCCGCGGTAAGAGTTTGCCGCTCGCGTCGTGACGGAGCAACGTATCGAACATTTGGAGATGCGCGTTGTTGCTCGGGGTGATCGTGCGCTTGAGCGGATCGAGCGTCACGACGTCGACGCCCTGCGAGATGGTGAGCGCCGAATCCGTGGCGCGTACGGCCGTTGCGGGCCCGAGCACGACGACGGCGAGCGATAACGCGATCGCTGGAAATGAACGTACCATCGAATCTCCTCGCAGAGCGGCTTCGTGCCCCTTGCCGCGCGCGCGCACGCGGTCCTCCTCGGTTAGCTGCCGGTACCCTGATACCGATTGAGGCCGACGCGCCAGAAGAGATACGCTGCACCAAACCACACGATGCCGACGAGCGGCGTGAGCAGCCCGATTTGCGGCGAGAGTGCGAGCGCGCCATCGGTCTTATGCAGCAGATACGTCGCCGGGAAGTAATTCATGAAAGCAAACGGCACGACGAGCGTGAGGAAGACGCGTACGCCCCGCGTGTAAATGCTGATCGGGTAACGCGTGAAATCCTGTTCGAGCGACATGACGACCCAGCGCAGCGTGTCGATCCGTACGATCCAAAACGACAGCGTCGTGATCGCGAGCTGGATCCCAAAATCGATGAGTGCGCCGCCGATGGCGACGAGCGGCACGAAAAGCAGAAACGCGAGATCGACACGCACGTGCACGAATGCCGTCGCCGTGGCGAAAAACGCGATCGCGAGAAAGAGTTCGTCTGGAATATTTTGTTGCGGCATCGTAAGCGCTTGAAAGAGTGGATCGAGCGGTCGCACGAGGAAGCGATCGAACTTGCCCTCGCGCACCATCATCGGCACCTCGCCGATCGCGTAGAAGAACGTACTGTGCACACCGTGGCCGAGCATCCAGAGGCCGTAGAGAAAGGCCATGTCGCGAAAATCCCAACCGTTCATCGATGGAAATTCGTGCAGCGTCACGTAGAGCGCGCCGATCGCCGTTGCGTGATAGACGATCGTGAAGCCGAACCACATGAAAAAGCTCGCGCGATACTCGATCATCGTGAGGATCGTGATGCGCCAGTATTGTTGGTAGACCGCGAGACTCACCTATGAGCGATTCCGCTCGTACGACCGTGCTCCCCGTCGCGGCACCATATCGTCTCGATTACACGGTCGCGGCGTTACGGCGCTTCTCGACCAACCTCGTCGACGTGGTCGCGCCCGACGGCACGTACCTGCGCGCGCATCGCGACGATGCGGGAACGCCGCACGTCATTGCCGTTCGGCAAACGACGGAGGCGACGCTCGACGTTCGCGTTGTCGGCGGCGGCATGTCGGCCGACGTCGCGTGCGCGCTCGTTGCGCGAACGCTCGGCACCGAGCGCTTCGCAGCCCACTTCGATGCGGCCGCAGCACGGATCCCGTGGCTCGCGGGGATCTCGGCGCGTATGCGTGGCGTGCGCTCGCCGCGCTATGCGACGCTGTGGGAAGCGTGCGTGAATGCGATCGTCTTCCAGCAGGTCAGCCTTCATGCTGCCGGCGCGATCCTCGGTCGCGTCGTGCGCGCGATCGGCGCGCCGATCGACGTGGACGGTGTGGTCGTGCGCGCATTCTTCACGCCACAGGCCTTCGTGGCCGCAGACGACGCGACGTTGCGCGCGGCGGGTCTGAGCGGCGCGAAGATCGCGACGCTTCGCCGCGTGACGGCCGCGCTCGATGACGGCACGCTCGTCGAATCCGAACTCGAAGCGCAATCGAGCGCAGCCGTCTCGACGCATCTTTGCACGATCAAGGGCATCGGTCCGTGGACCGCGGCGGTGATCGCACTACGTGGGCTCGGTCGGCTCGACGTCTTCCCCGAAAACGATAGCGGCGTCGCACGGAGCCTCCTCGCACTCACAGGCGAACGGATCGATGTCGGCGCGACGCTCGCGATGCTCGCGCCCGAGCAGGGCATGCTCTACTATCATCTCTTGCTCGCCCGGCTCGAAGCGCGCGGCGAGTTCGCGTAATCGGCAGGCCGAAGGTGACCGCGGAGGGGACCCTCGTCTGTAACTCCAGTAGCGACTCGAGGTAGCCGCCCGCACATGCGTGTCCAACGCGTCCTCGCTCCGATCCTTAGCGCGACCCTCGTGATCGGCGTCGCCCTTGCAGTCTACGTGTCGTTCGGACATCAGCGAGCGCGAGGCGCTTTCGGCGACGTGGCCACGGTTTCGGGCTTGGTCGGGTCGGAGAAAAAAGAGTATCTCAGCGATCCGCGCGTGCTCGCAATCCTGGCGAAAAATGGGATCGCGTTGCAGATCGAGACGTCGGGCTCGCGCGATATGACGACGCGGAGCGATCTCAAAAAATACGATTTTGCATTTCCCGCAGGCGTGCCGGCGGCGAAAAAGTTGATCGCGCTCACGCACGCGACGACGACGTATTCGCCGTTCTACACACCGATGGCGGTGGCGTCGTGGAAACCGATCGCCGATATCCTCATCGCGAGCAATCTCGTCAAAAAAATCGGCGCCGATTATTACATCGTCGATATGAAGCGCTTCGTGTCCCTTATGAACGCTCGCGAACGTTGGAACCAGTTGCCGCATCACGAGGCCTACGACGTCGGGAAATCCGTGCTGATCTCATCGACGGACGTCACGTCGTCCAACTCAGCCGCGATGTATCTGGCGCTCGCGAGTTATCTGCTCAACGGTAATGCCATCGTGCAAGACGACGCGCAGGCACGCTCCGTGACGGCCGCCGTGGCACAACTCTTCTTACGCCAGGGCTACCAAGAATCGAGTTCGGCCGGGCCTTTCGACGACTACACCACGATCGGCATGGGAAAATCGCCGCTCGTCATGGTTTACGAAGCGCAATTCCTCGAATACGCGATCGCGCACGAGGACGCGCGCGATCCCAATATGGTCTTGCTTTATCCGAAGCCAACCATCTTTACCAAGCACGTTTTCATATCGCTCGATGCCAAGGGTGAAAAGCTCGGCGCGCTCTTGGAGAACGATCCAGATTTACAGAAACTCGCAAACGAACACGGCCTTCGCACGGCCGATCCCGCGTACGCTCGCGAGTTCTGGCGCAAGGCCGGCGTGCACGTTCCCGATCGCATTATCGACGTCATCGACCCGCCGAGTTACGACGTGATCGAAACCCTCATCCGCGGCATCGGTGCCGCAGCTGCAACGTCGCCGTAGGAGACGCATCCGTGAGTACGCTCGAATCATCCGAGGGAGCACTCGTGCTCCAACCGCCCGCTCCCGTTGCGGTCGTCGCACCCGCAAAAGCCGCAAACGCGGTGCCGCTCGCACCCGAGGAGACGACCAAACTCGACGGCCAGATCGCGGATTTCGTTACGGCCGTAACGTCGCTCGATATTCATGGAGCGGATTTTAAATCGCGGGTCGATGCGATCGGTTCGATGGGCAATGCCGAGATCGCGCAGGCCGCGGCGGTTTCGAATCGCATGCTCGAGCGGCCGATCAACTCGCTCAAGAATGGAATGCTCGACGAGAAGTCGTCGGTCTCGAAAGGTCTCGGCGACTTGCGTGCGACGATTGAAAAGCTCGATCCATCGCGCCAAGGCGATCTTTTCTCGCCGCGCAAGTTGCTCGGCTTCATTCCGATGGGCAACAAGCTCGTCAGGTATTTCGATGGCTACAAAAGCGCGCAATCGCATCTCAACGCGATTATCGAATCGCTCTATCGCTCCAAGGACGAACTGCAAAAAGATAATGCGGCGATCGAGACGGAGAAAACGCAACTCTGGGCGCTGATGAAGCGCCTCGAACAGTACATCTATCTCGGGAAGAAGCTCGACACGTCGCTCTCGGCAAAGCTCGACGCGCTCGATGCGACCGATCCGGATCGCGCGAAAATTTTGCGTGAAGACGTGCTTTTTGACACGCGCCAGAAAGTGACCGACCTGCTCACGCAGATGGCCGTCAACGTTCAGGGCTATCTCGCGCTCGATCTCATCCGCAAGAATAATGTCGAGCTCATAAAAGGCGTCGAGCGTGCGACGACCACGACGGTCTCGGCCCTTCGTACGGCCGTGATCGCCGCGCAAGCGCTCGCGAATCAAAAGCTGGTGCTCGACCAGATCACGGCGCTCAACACGACGACGGGCAATATTATCGAAGCGACGGCGCAGATGTTGCGTCAACAGACGGGTAAAGTCTACGATCAAGCCGCGGGCGCGACGGTCGACGTGAAACAGCTCCAGCGTGCTTTTGAGAACATCTACGCGACGATGGACGCGGTGGCCGATTATAAAGTCAAGGCGCTCGGCAGCATGCAGCAGACGGTCGACGCGCTCACGACCGAGGTCGGGAAGGCGCAGGGCTATCTCGATAAGTCGCGGGCATCGCAGGCGCGCGAAGGCGTCACGGCGATCGATGGAGCGCTCGACGATGGTATCGTCAAACTCCCGGGGTCGTAGGCGCGTGAACGATCGCTTCGACCGCGTCATCGCGATCGTTCGATATGCGATTGTGACATTCTCGTTCACCGCTGCGACGCTCGTCGGATGCGGTGAAGGCGCGGACACACATGCCGCGACCGATGCGGCGACCCTTCACGTGATCGCGGGCTCCGAACTCAAAGATATCGAGCCGTATTTTCAACAGATTGCCGATGCCACGGGTATCACGCTCGTGCCGACGTATTCGGGGACGCTCGCCGGCGTCGATCGGATCAACGCCGGCGAGAGCTTCGATGCGGCGTGGTTTGCCAATGCGAAATATCTCCTGCTCTCCGATGCGAAGAAGCGCGTCCGCGCGCAAGAGCGGATTATGCTCTCACCCGTCGTGCTCGGCGTGCGCGAAAGCGTCGCAAAGCGATTCGGCTGGACGCCTGATGGAACGACGTGGAAGGCGATTGCCGCGCGCGCGGGTGCGGGCCAATTCCACTTTGCGATGACGAATCCGACCGCGTCGAATAGTGGGTTCTCGGCGGTCATCGCGGTCGCATCCGCGCTCGTCGGTGCGCAAGACGCGCTCAAAGCAACCGACGTCGACACGAAAAAACTGCGCGCGTTCTTCGCAGGACAAACGGTAACGGCCGGAAGTTCGGGCTGGCTCATCGATGCCTACCTGCGCGATCAAACGAAGCTCGACGGCGTGGTGAATTACGAGTCGAGTCTCCTCGCGCTGGGCGCGAGTGGGAAACTCCGCGAGCCGCTCGTGTTGATTTATCCCAAAGAGGGCGTGTTGACGGCCGATTATCCGCTGCTCTTACTCGACGACACGAAGCGTGCGGCTTTCGAAAAAATCACGACCTATCTGCGCACGACGGCATTTCAACGTCTCGTGATGGAGAAGACGTTTCGGCGTCCGGCGATTTCCGGCGTGCCGCTCACGACCGCATTTCCACACGCTCTCGTCAACGAAGTTTCGTTTCCAAATTCGCTCGCCGTCGTCGATGGAATTCTCGGGCGTTTTCTCGCAGACGATCGCGTGCCCGCGCATACGTTTTACGTGCTCGATACGAGCGGTTCGATGCAGGGCGAACGTCTCGGCGGCGTCGTTCGCGCCCTCGGTACGCTCGCGGGTAAGGATCCGTCCGTCACCGGACGATACGCTCGCTTTCAAAATCGCGAACGTATTTCGTTCATCTCTTTTAGCGATGTGCCGCGAACATCCGTGGACCTCGTGATGCACGCGACGGGCGACGCCGCAACACTCGGTCGCGTCGTCGCCTACGCGAATGGCATGCATGCGGGTGGGTCGACGGCGATATACTGCGCGCTCGAAACGGCGCTCGACGATGCGGCCCGAGCGCGTAGGCTCGAAGGTCCACGCTATTATTCGATCGTGTTGATGACGGACGGTGAGAATAATGGGTGCGACGATGCTGCGACCTTTGCCGACAAGTACGATCGACTCCCCGTCGACCGAAAGATCCGCATCTTTCCGATTCTCTTCGGCGAGGCGAAATCGAGTGAACTCGAGGCGATCGCGCGCATCAGCGGCGGTCGTCTCTTCAACGGTAAGACGCAATCGCTCAGCGATGTTTTCAAGGAGATCCGCGGCTATCAATAGCGCGTAAACGACGATGGGCGCACTTCTCTATCTCTATAGCTATAAAAATATCGCGGGTTCCGCGCTCGCACTCGCGGCACTCGGGGCCTATTTCGGCGGCGTCATCCATGATTTTTGGTGGGAGATCGTTGCGGGGTCCTATGGGATTGGGGCATTGCTCGTGCCGAATCAACGGGGCCTCGATACGGCGTCGATAGAGAATTCGCTAACCCCGGAGCAAGTCGCGGCTTCCCTCACAAAACTCATGATGCGGATCGAGCGATCGGTGCCGGCCGATGCCTTCGCGCTCGTGCAGAGCGTCGTGGGATCGATCGACGGCATCTTGCCGATGCTCGCGGCGAAAGCGGCACAGTTTCCACGTGAGGACGTGTTTACGATCCGTCAGACCGCGCTGCATTATTTGCCCGAAACGCTCGACGGATATCTCAAACTTCCGACCGCATTCCGTAACATCCAGCCCTTGCAAGATGGGAAGACGGCCAAAGTCATGCTCGTCGAGCAGCTCACGGTCCTCGACGGTAAGATGCGCGAGATTGCGGAGAATATCGTCGCGAACGACGCGCGAGCACTCGTCGCAAACGGCGCTTTTTTGCGCGAGAAATTTCGCCCCGTAGACCTTTTGCACGCGGTAAACGAATGACGCGGACACGCCGTGCAACCCCCTCGGGTTATGGAGAGCGTCATGACTACCGCGACATCCCCTTTTCACATCCAGCGCGCCGCCGATCGTGCGACTTTCGATCATGGATGGCTGCAGACGAGCCATTCGTTTAGCTTCGCGGGATATCAAGACCCGAACAATCTCAATTGGGGAGCGCTCCGCGTCTTCAACGACGATGTCGTCGCGCCGGGTGAAGGTTTTGGCCGCCATCCGCACCGGGATATGGAGATCCTCACCTACGTCCTCGATGGCGAACTCGAACATGCGGATTCGATGGGCAATCGGGGCATCGTCGCTGCGGGCGCCGTGCAATATTTAAGCGCGGGCACGGGCCTCACGCATTCGGAATCCAACGCCTCCAAAGAGCGACCCGTGCACTTCGTGCAGATGTGGGTGCTCCCGCAAGCCGCCGGCCTCGCGCCGCGCTACGGACAGGTCGATTTTACGATCGACGATCGACGCAATCGATGGCTCGCTATCGCGACGGGGCAACACGGGGTCGACGCACCGATCGCGCTCTGGCAAGATGCGACAGCGTACGTTGCACGGATCGAAGGTACGCTTGCGACGCGAACCATCTCGGCCGGGCGCAAGGCATTTCTCTTCATCGCGAGCGGCGAGGTGACGTTCGGTGCGGAGACGCTGCAGAAAGGCGACGCCGTGCGGATCGCCGGCCCTCTTTCACTCGATCTCGCGGGCGCGGGCGAAGTCGTTCTCTGGGACGTGCCGCCGATGGAACGCGAAGCGGCCTGATCGCGCCGAGACTTACGGGACGGAACGCACCGCTTTTCTTCGGACGGCGGCGTTTACCAAACGCTGAGGTGAGAGCATGAAGGCGAGCGCGTGGAGACGCCGCTGCCAAGGATGACGATCGGAAAGTGGGACGTTGCGACGGAGCGCCTCGGTGACGGGGTCGGGCCAGCGACGGGCGACGATCGAGCCGAGGCTCGCGGGATTCGAGAGAAATTCGCGGACGGCCCAGCGCTCGTCGAGACCGAGTTGCGCGGCTCGAGTCCACATCGCGAAGACCGCAGGGACGAGCCACCGAGGCAGGGCGCTCAGATACGGGGCGGCTTTCGGTGGTACGTCGCAGCCGAGTAAGTCGCGCGCCAGACCGATCGCACAGCCGATCCACTGGTCCTGCGCATGCATGTTTCCAACGCAACGCTCCCAGTCGAAATCGCTGCCGGCCGTTTCCACGGAGACCGCGATATCGCAGAGCCATAGCGGATTGCGGAAACTGTGTTTGAGCCCGTGAATGGCGATCGCGCGCAGGTGATCCTCGCGCGAGAGCACGCGGACGTCGCCGCCGGCGAACGGAAGTGTGCCGCTGCGGGCAAGCACATCGTCCCATCCGATCGCATCATAGCGTGAGATTTCCTCGTGAACGAAATCGACGATCGCGCCACTCGTGTCGCCAGCGGCGACGACACGTTCGGCACGTCCCGCTTCGTCATCTCGGACGATGAAGTCGATATCTTCATAGGGACGCAGCGCGGTGTTCGGATAGAGCCGCGCGAGATCCCAGCCCTTGAGGAGCACGGGTTCGATCGACGCGGCGCGCAGCAAACGCAGGAGCGATGCGAGCCGCGCCTGCTGGTGTTCGGCGTGTAGCGCATTGTAGCGGAATGTATCGTGTAGGACTTCGAGGCCCGGGATATCCGTGGGCGCTCGATCGCGTAGTCGCCACCAGAAAAGCGCGGCGGCATTCGTTCGCGCGACGATCGGCAAGGCTCGCGCGATATCGCCCGTGGAGACCTCGAGCGGCGGTGGCGTCGATCGCCAGGAACCTGCGAGCACGCGGGCGATCGTGCCCCCGATGTGTCGCGTTTCCGCGGCGTTCACGTCACGCCGGAAACCGTTTAGCGAGGAAGTCGATGACCTGCGACGTCTCGCCGCGGGTGCCTTTGATGAGCGCCGCGCCCGTTACGACGCGTTGCAGTGCTCCGAGCGCGGCTTCGGGAGCGTGTCGCGCCGACATCGTGTACTGCAACATCTCGAGCGCCGCGCGACCCGGCGTGACCGTGCGCGGACGGAAACGGCCACCCTTTTTGTACGTACAGAATGCGACGAGATCGATCGCGATGGGTTCGCTCCCCGCGACGCCTCCGATCTCGCCGACGGGGATTGACGTCTGCGTTCGTTCCCCTGGTTTACGCATTTGAAGTGGCCGAGGATAGGGATGCGCGAATCCGTCGCGATCGAGCAGCGCGTATTCATCGGAATAGTAGAGTGCGCCCGCGCGCACGAGTTCGGCGACGAGCGTCGTCTTACCGGCAAAACTGTAACCCGGTAACATGATGCCGCGCCCGTGAAAACGGACGACGCCCGCGTGAACGAACGTGTGGTGCGGCGCGCGTTCGGCGATCCGCATGATGAGGTGCGGTTCGAAGACCGCGAGCACGTCATCGAGCGGTGCGGGGCCTGCGAGCCACGCGCAGTCGATGGTGAGACCGTAGAGTGCTTGCGAGGGATGCTTCCAAAAGGCGTACGACGCGGCGTCCCGCGTGCGTCGTATCCTCCGTGAGCCTACGGGAAGACCGGATTCGATCCGTTTGAGAATCGACGCTTCGCTCGCGCAAATCTCGATCGGGACGCCGTGCGCTGTGATGCAGAGACGTCGCGGTGGCGCCGCGACGTGCTCGGCCCTGGGTCTCACGTGATTGATAGATTTCATAGGAGGCTGTCTTGCGCGGCAATATCGCTGGTGATCGATGCGGTTAATTTACTTTGACATTGTGTGACACGACACCACCGGTCAAGTACGTGTGTTCGTCCGTGGTCATCTCGAATAGGTACACGGGTTGCGACACGTTGCTGTAGGCGACGCTCACGATCGGGGATTCGACGGCGCGCCCGAGCCGCGGATCGTGGACCAGCAGTGGATCGCCAGGCGAGAATTCCGTCGCCTTGGTGCCGTCGCGATCGCCGAATCCGCGGATGAGCGGGTGGGTTGCGCTGCAACTGACGACTTCTCCGCTCTGCGTGACGAACGTATAGAAGCCGTCGGCCTGATATTCGTGAACGGTCGCGACGGTGCCCGGCACGAATGCGCCGGTGTCGGTACGGACACCTACGAGCTCGTCGCCCGCGGCGATGTCGATCGCGCGACCGATCCGTCCATCCGCGCGCAGAACGGGAGTCGCGAACAAGACGCAACCGCCACCGCCACCACCGTAACCACCGCCGCTCGGGGGCGGTGTCGATGTGCCGTAGGCTTTCGCGGCGGTCGGTGCGACGATTGAAGTCACGAGCGGCACGACAAGGGCGGCCGCGATTCCGGCGCGGCCGAAACGCGCGACGAGGCCTGCACGCGTGAGGCTCGCGTCTTCGGTGGCATTCCTAAAGCCAGTTTCGAGTAGACCGTCGGCGTAAAATCGCTCGAGCGCGAAGGTGACGAACGTGGCGTCGATCGGTGCATTCAGCGTCTGCGTAAGTCGCTCGGTCATCTCTGTGATGGTCGTGTTTCCGTCGCACATCTCCCACACGAGCGCGGAACTCGCGTTGAGGCAGAACGCCTTGGTTGTCGCATTATCGTAGACGAGCAGCTCGCCGTCGAGGTTCTTCACGATGAGGTCCGGGCGGACACGGGGTAACGACTCTTTCACGTAGACTCCGTTCGAAAAGCAATGGAATGCATGGTCTCACCGTAAGCTCGTGAGCACCGCTCATAGCCCATGCTAATTGATCAATTGGGTTGAAAACAAGCGCCCAAAAAGGGGGATTGCGCGATTGGTTCGTGCCCTAACGAATCCTTACGATCGACCGAATATGTTTGTTGCTTTATCATCGACGAGCCTTCGCGAGAACGAACATGCCATCGATTCACAACGACTCTGCTCGAAATGAGAAATTAACGTTCGATCGTGAGAAAGTACGACCGTTTTGGTTGCCGCCATGACGACAAACGCCTCGTCGAACGTTAACGACGCCTGGTGCGGCGCTAGACGGCGTCGCTTGCGAACTGACGGGCCAGCGACGGTATCCCCTCACCGAACATCGGATGGATGCCGACGAAACGGTCGATGTCGTGCCACGTCGCGCCGAGCTCGATCGCAAGGCCGATCGCGTGGACGAGCTCGCCCATTTCGTAACCCACGAACGTCGCGCCGATAACTTTTGCAGTCGCGTCGTCGATGACGAGACGCATGAAACCGTTCTCGAGATTCCACTCAGGACCACGGGCGACGTCTTCGAGTGCGAGCGTTTCCGCTCGCGCCCTGATGCCTTTTTCGAGCGCTGCGTGGAGCGTGAGCCCGGTGCGGGCGAGCTGTGGCTCGGTGAAGGTCGAATACGATAGTACGCGATCGTCGCGCGTCCGAGGCGTGCCCGCGAGCGTCGATTCGAGGCGCCGATAATCTTCCCACGCGACGTGCGTGAAGGCGGGCTGACCCGCCACGTCGCCGATCGCATAGACCCCCGGACACGTCGTTTGCAAATGCGCGTCGACGGCGATAAAACCGCTTTTGACGAGATCGATTTTCGAGCGATGCGGATGGAGATCGGCGGTGTTGGGCACGCGTCCGGTTGCGACGAGGAGGCCCTCGGCCTCGAGCGTCGCGCCGCTCGAGAGTGTGAGCGTGAAGACGCCGGCACGATGCGAAACGGCCGTCGCATTTGCGCCGAGGACGACGGTCACGCCATCGGCTTCGAGACCCTTCGCAACCGCGGCGCTCGCGTCGGGCTCCTCCCGATCCATGATGCGATCGCCGCTATTCACGATCGTGACCGCACAGCCGAGGCGTTGCGCGCCCTGCCCGAGTTCGAGCCCGATATAACCGCCGCCGATCACGAGCACGCGCGCGGGGAGCGTCTCTTGATCGAACCACGTCACGTTCGTGAGATAGGGCACGTCTGCGAGCCCGGCGATCGGTGGGAGCAGCGGGCTCGTCCCCGTATCGATGACGACCGTCGTGCCGATGAATTCGCGATCGCCACCGGCAACCGTACGTTCCGCCGTAAACGCAGCGCTCGCGCGAACGAGTTCGATACCCGATTTCGCAACTTTCGCCTCGACACCATCGTGCCATTCGTCGCGAATTTTCCGAACGCGCGTCATCACCGCGCGTTGATCGACGCGCACCGTAACGTCGATGCCAAGCGGTTTCGCGAGTCGCGCGCGACCGGCGTTATGCGCGCTTGCCAGAAACGCTTTGGACGGCGTACACCCGTAGTTTACGCAGCTGCCCCCGAGGCGACCGCGCTCGAAGAGCACGACGCGCTTGCCCGCTTTCGCGTGCGCGACCGCGAGCGGAACGCCGCCTTGTCCGGCACCGATGACGATGAGGTCGACGTTTTCCATGCGCGCGACATTCGCGCGCGATGCGGACTACCCGCCTTGAACGATAATGCGTTTCTCGGCGAAGCGCCACGCGATTGCCGCAAGGATCGCAAAGAGTACGATCCAACCGACCTGCGCGGCGATCGCGGGAAACCATCCGCTTGGCGGCAGCTCGCCGATATAAATGCGCAACGGCGTCGAGTAAATCGAAGCGAAGGGCAAGCCCATGACGATCGCGCCGAGGATGCCGGGAAAGAATTCGAGCGGTATGATCTGTCCGCTCAAGAGATCGGATGCCCAGCGGACCATCATCTGCATCGCGAACGCTTCCAGCGTCCAGAACGCGATGACGTTCATCAGGAAGTTCAAGAAAAAATTGACGAGATACCCGAGCACGAACGAAAGTGCGAATGCGACGAAGACCCCGGGCGATGGGACGTCGACGTGGACCAGGAGTAACGCAAAAGCGAGCGATGGGACGATCGTAAGCGCGTGAAAGATCGTCTGACCGATACCATCGCTAAACCAGTACAGGGGTTGCGAGATCGGCTTCATGAGGTCGGTTGCGATCGTGCCCTCACGGACTTTATCGCGGATGAGCCGAGTGCCGTCGACTTCGAGGACGAGCGACATCAAAAGAGCGACGGTCGCATACGTGATCATCGCGTGGAGTGGGATGCGCGACGGCGCGATATTCTGGCTGTAGAGCGCGGTCCAGAGCGAACGGAGCAAGTAGACCCGGAGCACGAGCGAGCCGATGCTCGTGAAGACTTCGACGCGATAGGTCGATTCGCGCGAGAACGCTTTGCGCGCGAATTCGAGATACGCCTCGAACGCGCTCGCGAACGTTCGTTCGCGCGTCGTGTCGCCGAACGCGATCTCGCTCACGGCGTCGTCGTCACGAGCGGATCCGAGTAGCCTTCGACGTAGATGCGACGGATGATCGACTCGAGTTCGGGCTCTTCGATTGAGACATCGTTGACCGCGTAACGTTCGGTCACGCGCCGAATGAGTTGATCTGCGCTGATCGCTTTGCGGTCGAAGCGTAGGCGCACGATGTTGCCTTCGCGCGATTCGAGTTCCGCATCTGCGACGGCGACGCGGCTAGGATCGCCCGCGAGCGAGACGACGAGCGTTCGATGCGTGCCGTATTGCTCTTTGATGCCCTCAACGCCACCGTCGTAGATCACGCGGCCCTCATCGATGAGCACGATGCGTTTGCACAGCCGTTCGACGTCGGTGAGATCGTGCGTGGTGAGGATGAACGTCGTGCCCCGTTCGGCATTGACGCGCGCGACGAATTCGCGGATCGCTTCTTTGGCGAGTACGTCCAGTCCGATCGTCGGTTCGTCGAGATAGACGATCCGCGGATCGTGCAGCATGGCTGCGGCAAAATCGCCGCGCATCCGTTGGCCGAGCGAGAGTTGGCGCACGGGCGTATTCATAAAATCGCCCATCTCCAAAAGTTCGGTAAACTCGGCCATATTCGCCTTGTAACGATCGCGCGGGACGGCGTAGATCGCGCGCAAGAGTTCGAACGATTCGACAAGCGGCAGATCCCAATAAAGCTGGCTGCGTTGGCCGAAGACGACGCCGATGTTGCGCGCATTCTTCTTTCGTTCGAGATGGGGTACGAGCCCCGCGACATGAATCTCGCCCGAGGTCGGCACGAGAATGCCCGTAAGCATTTTGATCGTGGTCGATTTGCCCGCCCCGTTGGGGCCGATGTAGCCGACGAGTTCGCCCGCTTCGAGCGACATCGTCACGCCTTCGACGGCCACGCGTTCGACGGTTTCGCGTGAAAAGAGCGTCTTGATCGCCCCGAGCGCGCCTGGCGTCCGCTTGACCGAACGAAAAACTTTGCGGAGGTCACGCGTCTCGATGATGGGCACGAGCGCTCCGCTTCGGTGTCGCGACCTGACGTACTTGCCGGGGGTACTTCGGTGCAACCGGGCATCGGCGCTGCGCTGAACGTTTGGTGCCCGATATCGCGCTGGGGTCGTCTCACCGCGACAGAATGGCGAGATTGCGCGTCTCATTGCCGATGAAACGAACGAACGATTCGAAGGGCGGCGGGGCTCGAACGACGGTGTGGGTCGCAAGCGACCATTGCACGCCGCATCATTCTGCGCTCGCCGGGTGCGATCGTGCGTCGACGCGCGTCCTGATGATCGAATCGCTCGCATCGTGGCGCGAAAAGCCATATCACAAACGCAAGCTCGTGCTGATCTTCGCGGCGATGCGCGGATTCGCAGACGATCTCGGTGCGGACGGCTGGACCGTCGACTACCACGCGGAGTGTGACGATCTCGCGGCGGCTCTTGCAGCTCATGTCGCCTCCGCGGTTCCGACGCGGGTGCTCACGATGATGGCCTCCGATTATGGCGAGATCGATCGCATGCGCTCGGCTCTAGCCATTCACGATCTCGAGATCGCGGAGACGCCGCATGCAAACTTCGTCTCGACAGGCGATGACTTTGCGGAGCTCTTTTCGCGCGGCCAAGCGCGCGTGACGATGGAGAATTTCTACCGCAAGATGCGCAAGAAGACGGGTCTCCTCATGGAGGGCGGCGAGCCCGTTGGCGGCGCGTGGAATTTCGACGCCGACAATCGCGAGCCGCCCAAAAAAGGCATGCGTTTTCCCGCCGAGCCAATCGTTCCGATTCGGCCGCACGTCCGCGACGTTATCGCGATGGTGGAGCGCCTTTTCCCCGATCACCCCGGGGTCATCGGCGATTTCGATATCCCGACGACGCGCGCCGACGCGCTCGCCTACGCAGACGACTTTTTCGCGCACCGAATGGACAAATTCGGACCGTACGAAGATGCCATGGTGCGTGGCGAAGCGCGGCTCTATCACTCGAAGCTTTCGGCTGCGATCAACGTCGGCTTGCTCCACCCGCTCGAACTCTGCGAACGCGCGGAACTCGCGTATCGCAACGGGGACGCGCGACTCGCATCGGTCGAGGGATTCGTGCGGCAACTCATCGGCTGGCGCGAATACATTTGGCAGACGTACTGGCGGTTGATGCCCGAGTACCGTGACCGCAACACGCTCGGCGCCGATCTGCCCGTGCCCGCATTCTATCTCGATGGCGAGACCGATATGGCGTGTCAGCGCGAAGCGCACCGGTTCGTTCGCGAACTCGGCTGGGCGCATCATATCCTGCGGCTGATGGTGCTCGGAAATTTCGCGCTGATCGCGGGCATCGATCCGCAAGCGATGACGGATTGGTTCTGGTACATGTTCGTCGACGGCTACGATTGGGTGATGGCGCCAAACGTCATCGGTATGACGCTCCACGCCGACGGCGGGTTCGTCGGCACGAAGCCTTACGCGGCATCTGCGAATTACATCAACAAAATGAGCGACTATTGCTCGGGATGCCGTTACGATCCTAAGAAAACGATCGGCGACGACGCATGTCCGTATAATTCACTATATTGGGATTTTATGGCACGGCACGAGGAGCGCTTCGCGAAAAATATGCGGATGTCGCTACCGATTCGAAACTGGCGTGGCCGCGATCCTGAAACGAAGTTGGCGATTCGGGAGCGCGCGGCCGAGTTGAGAGCGAAGTTGCGCGCGGGCGAGCGAATCTAAGAGAGTCGTGCTCGCGCGCCACGAGCTTTCGTCGGACCAATGCCGTCGGCCGGTCGGCGAGCCGTCGATAGCGTCGGCTATGTAAGTTGTAATTCGCGCTTCGTCGTGACCGCGCCGTGTTGTGCGACGACGCGGCGAACCATCGCCATGATCGTAAGCATCGGGTTTACGCCGCTCGCCTGCGGAAAGAGCGATGCATCGGCGACCAGCAGATTCTCGTAGCCCCACACGCGCCCGCTCGGATCGACGACCGACGTCATCGGATCGGCGCCCATCGACGCCGTGCCCATTTGGTGCGCGGAGAAGAACGTCTGCCGGTTCGATGCGATCCCGATTCGCGCGATCTGCTCGGCGAATGCGGTACGCGCCGTTGCATTCCAATCGGATCGTTCGATGATGATTGGTTTCGTGTGTAGCGTCGAGATGCGGGTCGCACCCGCGGCGAAGGCGAGATCGAACATGCCGACGAGGCCCGCGAGGAGATGCTCGCCATCATGCGGCGAGACGGTGTAGCGAATCTGCCCTTCATCGTCGAGATCGATCGAGCCCGGATCGCGATCGCGCGTTACCGCGATGAGCGTTGCGGCATTACGCGCACACATCATCGCGTCCGCGTGTTCGGCGCGACTCGTCCATGGGACCGAGAGCGCGGCGAGGCCCGGATGAATGGGCGCCGTTTCGATCTTCGAGCCGTAGTTGCCGGTGCGATAATTGAACGCATCGGAATACGCGCTCTGCATCGGACCCGCCCACGGATCGATGTGGTGATCGAATTGGGTAAAACACGCGGAGACCGGATGTAAGAAGAGACGTTTACCCAGCATCGGATGGCGGACGCCACTACGCGCGAGGATGCCGGGCGTGCGCAACGTACCGCCGGAGACCACGTACGTATCGGCGACGATCGTGAACGTGCGTACGTCGCCCGGCGCGACCGTCTGCTCGACGGTCACGTTGTGCGCGCGGCTTCCGGAAAGGGCGATGCGCGCGGCGCGTGCGTTTGCGTAAATGGTACCGCCCGCGGCAGGCACGTCGGGGAGGAACGCGCGCGGCGTCGATTTTTTCTTGCCGTACGCGCATCCGAGGCCGCAGTATCCGCAGCCATCGCCGCAATCGGGCGAGGCGTTGCGCGGCATGGCATCGCTGTGGATTCCGAGCGCCTTTGCCCCATCGAGGATGACGCGATTGCTCGCGTTGTGCGTCGCGACGGGCGCGAGTTCGAGTTCGGCTTCGAGTTCCGCGTAGTGCGGCGCGAGTTCGGCTGCGAGACCCGCGATGCCGGTCTCTGCTTCCCACTCCGCTGCGACGCGTTCGGCGAGACGGAACGACGTGCACCAATTGACGGTCGTGCCGCCACCGAGCGTCGCACCCGCAAGGATCGCGACGCCGAGATCTTTCGACGATGTAAGACCCGCATCGAGATAGAGCGCCGACATATCGATCTCGCGCTGCCGAAACGATTGCGCGTTGAAGGCAGCGCCTGCCTCCAGCACGATGACACGTTTGCCCGCACGTGCGAAGGCACTTGCAGCGACGCCGCCGCCGGCACCGCTGCCGATGACGACGACGTCGGCATGGACGGTTTCACCGTCGCGAGCGATCGCGAGCGGGAGTGTCGCGTCATCGTAGGCGCGATCGTCACGCGGACCAGGATAGCCGATTCGGTCCCACGTCGGATTGGGATTGCCATCGTCGCTTTCCGCATATGCCAAAAAGAGCGCGAGGCGTTTGAGTGCTTGATAGCCGCTGCGTAACTTCGCGACCGGCGAATTCGCGAGCGCGCGGAGCGTTGCCGCGCGAATTTTCTCCGAACCGCGCATCGGCAACGTGAGAAGGTCGAGCAGCTGCCGTAATTCTGCCGCGCGACCAGGTGTCAGCCCGTCGATCGCCTCAGCCGCATAATGCGTGACGCGATCGATGCGCGCATCTTCGGGTGCGAAGGTCGCAACGATGGCGCGGAGCGTCGTGAGATGGCGGGCGTCCATCGGGACCTTTCTCGAGCTAGATCGCCATCGCTGGAGCCGGAATATTCGCGGGACGTACGTAGTCGGCGCCGAGCTGCGTGAAGAGTTCGCGTTCGGGAATCGGGGTCGGAAGCGTGAGCGGGACGCCGGCGAGCATGCGATCGGCGAGTTCCATCCACGGCGCGCCGAGTTCGCCCGTGCTATCCATCTCGAAGACGGTCTGTGCGGTAAGGCGCGATTTGCGTACGCCGTCGTTCTCGGGAATGCACGTCAAACACACGGTGCCGATGCGCTTCGCGAACGGGCCGACGAGTTCATCGTTCGATGCGCGGTTCGCGACGATACCGGCGAGTTGGCCGCCACCTGTTTTGTGCTTGATCCCGATCGCCGTCGCGATGCGGTTCGCAGCGAAGATCGAATCGAAGTCGTTGGTCGCGACGATGATGACCTGTTCGCTGTGTTGGAGCGGAGCCGAAAAACCGCCGCAGACGACGTCGCCCAGAACGTCGAATACCATCACGTCGTACTGCTTGTAGACGCCGAATTTTTCGAGCAATTTTACCGTCTCGCCGACCACGTAACCGCCGCAGCCCGCACCTGCCGGTGGTCCGCCCGCTTCGACACAATCGACGCCGTATTTGCCGCGGAAGATGATTTCATCGCGTTCGATTTCTTCGGTTTTGAACTTGTACGAAGAAAGAACTTCGACGACGGTCGGGATCAAGTTGCCCGTCAGTGTGAATGTCGAGTCGTGCTTGGGGTCGCAGCCGACCTGGATCGTCTTGCGCCCCAAGCGCCCGAACGCGGCTGAAAGATTGGACGAGAACGTGCTCTTGCCGATGCCGCCCTTACCGTAAACCGCGATTCTGAGCATTCGAGACCCCACACTACGTCGAAGGTATGACTTACGCTACGCCTGGGCTCGCTTTGGGGACGGTGACACGGCTCACCGGCGCGAACGCTCGAAGACACCGTGATCGTCACCATTTCGCGCTCCTACGGCGCCGCGGGCCTCGCCGTCGCCGACGGGACGGCCACGGCACTCGGCTACGAGCTCCTCACCGACGACCTTCCGAAAGCCGTTGCCGCGCGACTTGGGACGTCGCCCGCGGTCGTCGCCGAGCGCGCGTCGCTCGGTCGATCGCTTTCGGAGCGTATCATCAGCAGTCTCGGGGCGGGCACGCCCGAAACGGTCTCACCCGCCGCGACACCTCTGCCGGGCGACTTCGATGAAGCGATGCGTCGCGAGATCGAACGCACGATTCGCGACCGCGCGGACGTGGGCGATGTCGTGATTCTCGGCCGCAACGCGGGTGCGGTGCTCGCGGGTCGCACCGATCTCGTCTGCGTTTTCCTGCATGGGGCGAAGTCGTGGCGCGTGGCGAGGCTCGTCGCCGCGTTCGGTCAGAACCCCGAGGATGCCGCAAACGATATCGATCGCGTCGATGCCGCGCGACGGTCGTTTGCGAAAGAACGCTACAAAATGACGTGGGGCGATAGGCGCCACTACGATCTCGTCGTCGACGCGTCGCGGTTCGGCGTGCACGGTACGATCGCGACGATCGTTGCGGCCGTGCGCGCGGCGGAAACGGGGGCACCGTGAGTGTCGTCAAGCCGCCGCTGTCGACGACGATGGAAACGTCGGTACCGAAGCGCTCGCCGGCACTTTTCGTGCCGTTTCGCTCGCGCGATTTTCGCCTGCTGTGGTTCGGTCTGCTCGTTTCGAACACGGGTACGTGGATGCAGATCACGGCTCTCGGCTATCTCGTCGTGAAGATGGCGGGTACTCCCGCGCTCGCTTCACTCGACGTCGGAATCCTCGGCGCGTGTTCGGCCGTGCCGGTCATCGCGCTCTCGCCGCTTGCGGGCGTGGTGGCCGATCGCTTTCCGCGACGGCTTGTGCTTTTTTGGACCAATGGATTCATCGTCGTGGCCGCACTCGTGCTCGCAATCCTCACGAGTACGGGGCACATCACGCTCTGGGAGATCTTCGTGCTCTCGAGTATTCGCGCGGCAACGGCGGCGTTCGACGCACCCGCGCGACAGAGTTGGGTGCCGTTGCTCGTGCCGCGCGAAGCACTGGGGAATGCGATCGGGCTCAACTCCGTTGCGTTCAACGCACCGAGCGTGCTCGGTCCGCCGGTCGCCGGGCTGCTCATTCTTTCTGTCGGCGTCGCCGCGTCGTTTTACATCAACGCCGTACTGACATTCGGCGTCGTCGCCGCACTCGTGTTCATGAAACCCACACCGCCGAGTTCGACCGTACGTGAAGGCGTGCTCGCATCGATCCTAGCGGGGGTGCGATACCTGCTCGGACATCCGGTCTTGCGTTCGGTGCTCGCGATGCTCGTGGTGACGTGTTTGCTCGTGCGTCCCTACGCTCAACTCTTGCCCGCGTATGCCGCGCACGTCGTGCACGTCGATGCGCGCGGCCTCGGCATCTTGCTCGCGGCGACGGGTGCGGGCGCAATCGTCGGATCGCTCATCACCGCATTCGTCGGGGCAGATCGACGGGCGATCGTGTGGTTCGTGAGCGCGCTCGCGATGGCGCTGGGTACGATCGTCCTTGGAACGGTACACGTCTTCGCCGTCGCCGTCGGCGTACTCGTCGTTATCGGATGCGCGGTGCTTTCGTTTGCGGGAAGTTCGAATGTGATGTTGCAATCGCTCTCCCCCGACGACATGCGCGGCCGGGCGATCTCGGTCTTCTCGATGATCATTCTCGGGCTCGTACCCGCGGGCTCGCTCGTGCTCGGTTCGCTCGCAACCGTTGCGGGGCTCGAGGCGAGTTTCGTTTCGGGTGGTGTCGTCGCGATCGTCGTCGCCGTCGCGATTTGGGCGACGAATCCGTCGCTACGCGCGGCGTGAGTAAGGGCGTGCGCGGCGGCGGCGAGCATCTCGCGCCACTCGACGGTTTGCGCGGGATCGCGATCGCGCTCGTCGTGTGGTTCCACCTCTGGGAGATCACGTGGTTGCGTGCAGACGCGCACCTCGGCCCGTTCACGATGAACCTCAACGCGATTCCCGAGGCGGGATTCATCGGCGTCGATCTCTTCTTTTTTTTGAGCGGCTTCGTGCTCTTCTTTCCGTATGCGCGCGCGCTCTTCGATGGAGGCGAGACGCCGACGCTCGCGACGTTTGATCGGCGTCGCGAGCGCGTTCGGTTGGGCGCAATTTGCCTCTCCGGGCGATGCCGCCGTGCAACTCGCCTCACACGCATTCTTTGTCCACATATGGTCGAACGATACGTTCGGCGGGATCAACGGCGTGCTCTGGTCGCTCGCGATCGAGGTGCAATTTTACGTGCTCTTCCCGGCGATCGCGTGGTGCGCGATGCGACGGCCGTTGCCGACGCTTGCCGCACTCGCTGCGATCGGGCTTGGATACCGCCTCATCATCGCGCCACATGCCGATGCGTTGCATCAGATGCAACAATTACCGGGCACGATCGATCTTTTCGCGGCCGGAATGTTCGCGGCGTACGTCTACCGGGGCCTCGCGACGGGCGCTCCGAAACTCGCTTCGCGGGGGCCGCTCTGGACAGCGGTCGCGATCGTCGGTTTGGTCGCGACGGTCTCCGTCTTCCGGGGTGCCTTCGACGCGCGGCTCGCTCCGAATTGGCCGACGTTGTGGTACGTCTGGGGGCGAACGGAACTCGCCGCGAGTTTCATCGTGCTCACGATCGGCTCGCTCTATGCGGTTCCGCTGTGGCAGCGAGCCCTGGCGAATCCCGCCCTCACGTTTCTTTCACTGATCTCGTATAATTTATATTTGTACCATCAGCTCATCGCACGCGCGCTTTTGGCCGCGCACGTGCCCGAGTGGGTCGGCGCGAGCGAGAAGTCCGACGGCTCGTGGGGTATCGCGTTCAGCATCGTAGCGCTTGTGGTATCACTCAGGGTCGCTTGGGTCCTCACGGTCGCGGTAGAAATTCCTCTTCTCCAATGTGGCACGAGCGCCGTCGGCGCAGCCAAGCCGAATTTCAGCTCGGCCCGCATGTAGTAAGAACGTTTCGGGGGAACGAAGGCTCCCGTGCGGGCATCTTAGTAGTGTAGCCCGCCCTTTTTAATTCTGAGGTATCGCCATGGTAGATGACAAGAAACCGACGACCACGTGGCCCGAACTTGCCGAGGGTCTTTACGGATTCCTGACCGGCCGCGGCGCGACGATCGAGTACGCGTTCGATAATATGGAAGTCTGGGTGCCGAGCACGGCGCATGCTGAGTCACCGTCGGCAAAGTGGAAAGTCAACGGAACGCTACGGATTCGCACGAGCGAAGCCAAGAGCGGGCACTAGGGTCCACGTGGCCGCAAACGTCGAGATCACGGGTCATCTCGAGCTCTCGCTCGACGACGAACACGTCATCGACGTGACGGCGCAGGGGTCGCGCATTAGCGCCGAGATCGGGAACTTCGGCCCCAAACGGCCGGGGTTGCGCTTCATCGGGTCGAGTGCGCTTCTCGCGCGCCGTCTTTCGCGCGTCTTGGACGCTCGAAAATTAACTCTTGCGATCACACGGGAAGGCAAGACCCTCGCGGAAATCGGCGCGGGCGTGCCGAGCAACCCGATCGCAAGACTGCTGGGGTTCGGACGCGTACGCGTGTTTGGAAAGAAGAAATAGGAATGCGCGTTCTCGTCACAGGAGCCACGGGATATATTGGGGGGCGACTCGTTCCACGCCTGATCGAGGCTGGGCACGACGTTCGGCTCGTCGCCCGAGACTCAGCACGTCTCGCCGGCCGATTCGAACTTGCGGAAATCGTCGAAGGCGATCTCTTCGACGAGCCAAGTATACGCGCGGCCCTCGATAGCGTCGACGTTGCGTACTATCTCGTTCATTCGATGACGCGCGGTCGCGGCGATTTTGCTGAAGACGACCACAAAGCAGCCGAAATTTTCGCCAAAGCCGCGCGCGATGCGGGCGTAAAGCGCATTATTTATCTTGGCGGCCTCGGCGTCGACGGCGCCTCGCTTTCACACCACTTGCGCAGTCGCCACGCCACTGGCGAGACGCTCCGGTCGACGGGCGTGCTCGTTACCGAATTTCGCGCCGCGATGATCGTTGGCTCTGGCAGCGCATCGTTCGAAATGATGCGGTACCTGACCGAACGCCTTCCCGTGATGATCGCGCCGAAGTGGGTCGATACGCCCTGCCAACCGATCTCCGTACGCGACGTTCTTTCATACTTGGTCGCAGAACTCGAACGGCCGTCGCAAACGAACGAGATCTTCGAGATCGGTGGCGCCGATGTGTTCTCGTACAAAGAGATGATGATGCGCTACGCCGCGATCCGCGAACTCAAACGGTCGCTCATCGTCGTGCCGTTCTTCACGCCGCGTCTCTCCTCGGGATGGATCCATCTCGTCACGCCGATCCCATCATCTATCGCACGACCGCTCGTCGATGGGCTTCGAAATCCCGTCGTCGTACGCGACGATCGCGCGCTCCGCATTTTTCCGCAGATCGTTCCTGTAAGCTACGAAGTCGCCGTCCATCGCGCACTCGATCGTTATACGAACGTCGGGCCCGAAACGACGTGGTTCGGCGCGTTCGACGTTCGCGCGCTCCCCGGCAACTTCGCGGGTACGACGCAAGGCATGCTCATCGATCGGCGCATGCGTCGCTCGACGGCGAGCGCACACGCACTTTTCACGGTCTTCACGAGTCTCGGTGGGACGCGTGGCTGGCTTTACGCCGATGGGCTGTGGGAATTGCGTGGAATCCTCGACCGACTCGTCGGCGGATTCGGCACGCGCCGCGGTCGCCGGGACGCGACGAACTTACGCGTGGGCGATGCCGTCGACTTCTGGCGCGTCGAGGCGTACGAACCCGATCATTTGTTGCGTTTGCGTGCCGAGATGCGTTTACCGGGGCATGCTTGGTTGCAGTTTGAGATCGTCGACGACGGCGGGCATCGGGCGTTGCAGCAGACGGCGTTCTTCGATCCGCGCGGAGCCTTCGGGTATCTCTACTGGTATTCGGTCCTGCCGTTCCACGAACTGATCTTCGGGAATATGGCACGCCGTATCGCCCAAGAAGCCGAGGCACTGGACGCGTTGCCGCACACGCAGGCGCTTCCGGTTTAGCGCGATGGAAGAGCAGAAGCCTTACCGGGTGTTCGTCATCGACGAGAACGGGACACGGACGGAGATGCCGGACCTCATCGTCGCGAGTAGTGCCGACGACATCCGCACGGCGATGGCCGAGACGGTTGCGAATCTCGGGTCAGGTGACGTGGCTACGCCCGAATCGAGCCAGTAATCACGCTCTGGGCGAGCAACCTGGAATAGGTAACCTCCGTCCCGGGTACGCTCCATAGTATGGACGAAGCCACACGTAAACGCATGCTCGAAACGGAACTCCCAAATGGGATCGATGGCGATATCGCCCGGGATGCGGAATTGTACGAACGCAATCTCGATCTCCCACACATTGCTGCGGATGTGGCGGCTCGCGATTTACACGGCGATTCGACGCGTAAAGCGAGCTCCGAAGAAATCCAGAGCGTGCGCGATGCACTCGCGCGCGAGACGGGGCCGACGACATGATGCATGGTGAATCTCGCGACAGGCGCCCGGCAAATGAATCGATCGAAGCGAATACGTCTCGCGATGAGCGCGATGTGGAATCCGATACAGATATCGACCTAGCCGTCGAGATTGATCCCGAAAGCGAAACGATGCGAAACGTCGACGAAAGTATCGAGCGCGCTTAATCCCCCGCGGCGCCCGCTAGTTGCTTCTTGTACGTCGCGAGTTCCACGTCTTGGTCGAGCTCGTTGAGCTTCGCCTTGAGTGCGTTCTCGAGATCGGCATCTTCCCACATGCCGCGGCGACGTGTATCCAGGAGCGTCTCGCCGAGTTCGCGCGTCTTGTGCGGGTTGGCATCGGCGATGCGCTGCCAATCTTCGAGCGTCACCTCGACGGTGCGCTTCCAGAGTTCGGGTGAGATCGTGTTGCCGAGGGCAGCTTCAGTCGAGCGCATCGCTTTGAAGATATCGCCGAACTCCATCACGCCGGAGTACCCGTGTTCGAGCATCGCGTCGCGCCACGACTTCGAGTGGAAGCGTGTGAGCACGCCGTTGACGACGACGTTGCGGAAGTTGCGTACGACGGGTTCGCGTTTGGTGAGATCGCTCACCACGATCATCGTATCTTCCTGACCCATCGCACGTTTGGCCGCACCGAAGGCCGAGGTGAACGAGGCGAACATGTCTTCCTTCACGGGGCCACCGCTCGCCATCTGAATGAGCGGTTGCTGGATGATCTCGACGAGGCTCACCAGATACTTCTGGGCGTCGGGTGCGGGTTTGATCCGGATCTGCGTGAACTCGGGGATATAGGCGTTCGAGTTGTCGCTCATCCAGGCGTTGCCGATATCGTTGAAGTCTTCGAAGCGACCCGTATCGAGCATCATGCCGACTTGACCCATGAACGCATCTTCGCCCATCCCGAAGCAGCGCGCGCGTGCGAGCTGCGGGTCGATGCCGTTTGCGATCATGTGATCGCTATGCTTCTTAACGAAATTAAATTCGTGCGGTTCGTCTGCGGTCGCGGCGAGATACGCGGCCTCGTGGATGAGTTTGATCGCGCCTGGGAACGTGTTCTTAAAGACGACCGACGTATTTGCGAGAATATCGATGCGCGGGCGACCGAGTTCGTCGAGTGAGATCAGCTCGGCGCGTTCGGAGCGATTGAAGCGATCCTTCGCGACGCGCGCGCCCATGAGGTCGAGCGCCTGCGCGATACCGACGCCTTCGCTCTCGAGTACTTCGGAGCCCCAAAGCACGACGCCGACGGCTTCGGGCATATGACCGCGTTCTTTGACGGCCGCATCGAGGATCTGTTTGACCGTGCGTTTGCCTTTGCGTTGCGCGGCTTCGCGCGGCAGCATGCGCACGTCGGTCGAGGCCATGTTGCGACCCGTCGGCAAGACGTTCCAATCGCCGACGACTTCGCCACCGGACGACGGTTCGAGATATTCGCCCGCAAGCGTTTTGATGAGGCCTTCGCGCTCGGCATCGCCAACGCGGCCGAGCTCCATGAAGAGTCCGCGCGCGCGGTCGACGTACGACGCGAGTTGCTCGATATCGTACGGGCTTTTCGCGAGCTTGTGGCCCGCGATCGGCCGCGCTTGCAAGATGCCGAGCATCGCCGTCTGACGGAGCTTCGCTTTGCCGTCGACGGCCGAACCCGGTCCACGCAAAACTTCCGATGAGAGCAACACGCGACCGGCCTCGCGCAGCAGATCGACGACCTCATGGTGGTACGTGCCGTCCGGCATGCGGTCGTGCGGGCGACGCGTCAACGCGTCGTAGTCGAAGGCGTAGCAATTCGCGAGCAAGCGATACAGATCGACGTCCGCATATTCCAGACACGCGTGGAACGTATCGAGGCGATCTTGCTCGGAGAGATTGCGACCGAAAACGTGCTGGCCCGTCGGTGCGAACTCACCCTCGAGTGCGACGAGTTCGTCGTGCACCTTCGAAACGAAATCGCGATCCGCGCCACCGGGCGAGTCGATCCGTAATCCCGTGCGGTTCACGATCTCGGCGATCTCGGATGCGACGTCGTCGCGCTTTTCGGTATCGCTCGACATGAGATTGTAGTAGTCGTGCACGAGGCGGTGTAGGTTGCGTAGATCCTCGCTGCCTTCAACCGCACGCAACGGCGGGCAGAGATGCGAGAGAATCGTCGCGTACGAGCGGCGACGCGCGATCGAGGCTTCGACGGGATCTAAGATATTGAAGATGTATGCATGCGGGCAACCGTCGACGAGAAATTCGGGATAATCGCCCTTGGCGGGGCACCATTCTTTGCCGCGGCTCCACTCGACGAGCCCGTGCGTGCCGACGTGAATCATCGCATCGGCATTGAAGCGACGCGTGGCGTAGCGGTACGACGCGAGCAGCCAAGGTGAGGGCGGTGCCTGCTTGTCGTGGATGATCGACATATCTTCCATGCCCTGCATGTCTTGCAAGAGCACGAGCACTTTACCGTACCGCAATCCCTTGATCGGAATCGTCGACGGCGGTTGACCGAAGACGTCGTAGAAGAGCGCTTCGTGTTGCGGCGTCATCTCGTGGACCCAGTCGCGCATCTCGCCCGCGGAAACGGCGCCGACGTTGAGATAGCCCGCATACATGTCGCGTAATTTATCGGAGACCGCCTTATCGGTCTCGTCGACCTCGCCGACATCGTAGCCCTCGGCTTTGAGCGCGCCGAGCATCGAGCGAAGCGAACCCGCGACGTCCAGGAAGTACGCGACGCCAACGTTACCCGGTCCCGGCGGAAAATTGTAGACGAAGACCGCGAGTTTCTTTTCGGAGTTCGGGATGTGGCGTAATTTGAGCCAGCGCGTCGTGATGTCGCCGAGGAGCGTAACGCGATCGGGAATCGGCTCGAGTGCGGAGATCTCGTCGCCCGCCTCGCGCGAGCAGATCGGTGGGAGCGGCTGGATGCCTTCGGTCTCCGGTGTAACGACGTTGCCGATATATTCGAGCGATGCGACGCCGAACTTCGAGATTTTCAGTTCCGCTTTCGACATCGCCGCGTTGACGGGCGACGTGTAGACGCGCGGCGAGCCGAGATCGCGGATGAGATCGATCGACGCTTCGGGTGCGCCCGCGAACATCGAACCCGCAAGGTACAGCGGCACGTTGTGGTACACGGCGCCGACGAGGTTCTCGCCTTTTTTATTTTTAAGATGGCCACGCGAGACGATGTGCGCGTTGAAAACGGCGGTCATCGAGCAGATCACGCCGACGCCCCGACCTTCCCACTCTGCGATCGCCGCGTTGAGCACCGGGTGATTCCAATCGACCAAAAAGAGATCGTGGGTGATGAACCCGATCCGGTCCCACGCTTTTTTGCCGTACGTTTTGAGATACCACGGCTCGTACCACGCGAGATAGGCTTCGGGCGTTTGAAACATGCCCTTGTGGGCGGGGTGGTAGATGCCTTCGTTCTCGACTTTTTCGGGCAGGTCGACCTCGCCCGCGAAGCCTTCTTTCGTAAAGTGCTTCATCAAATACAGGAACATGTTCTCGATATTCTTGACCGAGCGATTGTTCCAGTAGCCGATCATCACGAGTGATTTGAAGACGGGCTTCTTGAGCATCTTGGCCATGAGCGGCGCGGCGCCGACCATCTTCTGCATCCCGAGGAAGCCTTCGCGCGCCTCCCAAAAAGTATCGATCGTCTCGTCGTTGCGCTTCGCGTTGAAGCGCTTGATGTTCATCGAGAGATCTTTCATCGGGTTCGACTTGTTCATATCGAACTCGAAGCCGAGCGACTTGAACATCAGCGCTTGGAGGCGCGGATCGGGGATGTCGTACCAGAGAAATTTTACGTGCGCGAGTTCGCCCGCGGCATCCATCTCGGCGAGAAGATTCGCCATGCGCTCCACGACCTCGACGCTCATCGACTGCCAGCCGATGAGGACGTCGGCGGCCTTGATCGAGGCACGGAGTTTGTGAATCGCGGCTGGATCGTTGAACTCCGAGGCTCCGAAGTGCTCCAGGGACCAATCCTGTGTGGTGCGCGAGCGCAAGCCTTTGAATGCCAATCGAATGGCGTTGGCGCGCTCGTCGGGCGCCCAGGAAGAGTAGCCGACGATCTTCATGGGGTTACGCTAGCGGGCCAAGGCTCTGCGGCACGGTGATAGTCATCACCCGAAAGTCCTCGACGATAGTCCGGTTAGAAATATTTTCCGGCTCGCAAGAAGGCGTTTGGGAACTTTCTTGAATGTCGCGGCATGCGATTTCGTCTTGCGACAACCGCGCTCGTTCTTCTGACGAGCGCCTTCTTTACCGCGTGTTCCGGTGGCTCCGGCAGTGCGCCGACCTCGACGGTAGGTGCGTTGCCGCCCGGCTCGGCGAGCACACCAGCGCCGACGCCCGTTCCCCAAACGATCGCGCCGCTCGGCGTGACGCAGACGGTCGCCGACCTGCGGTTCGGCTTCGGGCCGACGATCGCGAAGGCTCCCGGTGTCGACCCCGCGGGCGATGCCAAGGCGTTGATCGCCGCCACGTTCGTCTCGCCTGCGTCGGCGCCGATTCCGGGCACGATCACGCTTGGGTCCTACGCCACGAACGAACGCTTCGTCTTGCGCGTCCCGACCGCGTGGAACGGCAAGCTCGTCGTGGCCGGCACGCCCGCGACGCGGAGCGAATTCGCAAACGACGCGATTTGGAGCGATTTCGTGCTCGCGCGTGGGTACGCGTTCGCTTCGAGTAATAAGGGGATTTCGTATAACGCGGTCGTCGAAAGCGCGGGCGTTACGAGCGCGCCGACGACGGCCTATCCCATCGCATTTAACCCGCTCGGCTTCGAGGCCGCCGGCCTCACGTTGAAGTTCGGTTTGCTCACGCAATCGGTGCCGACGACGATCGCGGATTGGAATGCCGATTTCGCCGCACTGACGTACAAAATGCAAGATCAACTACGCGCGTTGGTTGGGAAATCGCCGACGCGCACGTACGCGGTCGGTCTCTCCAACGGCGGCGCTCAAGTTCGTTCACTCATCGAGCAACATCCCGAACTCGTCGATGGCGGTGTCGATTGGTCGGGCGTCTTCTGGTCGCCGAATGCGAGCTTCATGGATTACATGCCGAAATTCAACACGGCGATGCCATCGTATATCGCGAGTGGCTTCACCGATTCGACCGCGCAAGCGGCGATCGTCGCTGCGGGGTATCCGGCCGATATCAAACAAGGTAATCCCGCGCACCCGTCGCTGTGGTCGGAATATTTCAGCAACGTCTTCCCCTATTATTCCGACCTTACCATTTTCGAATACTCGCTCTATCTCGATCCGCAGGTCGCATCTTCGTTCAGCGGCAGCAAACCGTGCGTACCGAATGCGAGCGATCCCGTGCGTCTGCCCGGCACGTGTGCGGCGACGGGAATGGCGCTTCCGGCGAGCCGCGCGTCGTACGTCCCGTCATTTTTTGCGCGTCAGAAATTCGCGGCGTTCTCGCACACGGGTGCGATCGCGAAGCCGATCGTCTCGATCGCAGGCTCCGCCGACATGTTCATCACGCCACAGAACAACGCGGTCGCATATCTCAATGCGGTCAACGCCTCGGGCGCGGGTAGCCTCTACCATCAGTACATCGTGACGGGTGGCACGCACGTCGATTCCTTCGCCGCTTTTGGATACGGCCTACAACCGCAAGCGCCATTCGCTTGGCGCGCATTCGATCAACTCGTCGACATCGTCGAGAAGAAGGCGATCGTTCCGGGGGCGGGGAGCTCGATTGCGGTTTCAACCCCGAGCGATATCCCCGTTCCGTAACGGACTCGCCGAGCACGCTGGAAACTTGGATGACTTCGCGAATCGGACGCCATGAGGTTATCGCGCGGGCTCGTCCCGCTTTTTCTGGCGGCGCTCGCCCTGGGTCTCTCGAGAAGCGATCCGACGTCCGCTGCGACGGGGCTTCCGCATCCCGCACACGTCGTCGTGATCGTTGAAGAAAACAAATCGTTCGCGCAGATCGTCGGCAACACAAACGCACCGCACATCAACGACTTACTCCGGCACGCGGCCCTCTTTACGAACGCCCACGGCGTCACGCATCCGAGCCTTCCGAACTATCTCGCGATGTTTTCGGGTCTGACCAACGATAATGGCGACGGGTGTCCCGCGACGGGCATCTCGCCGCACGCGCCCAATCTCGGAAGCGAATTGCACGCCGCGCATCGGACATTTGCCGGTTACTCGGAATCGCTTCCCGCGACGGGCTCACCCGTCTGCGCTGCGGGAACCTATGCGCGCAAACACGCCCCGTGGGTCGCCTTCGATAACGTTCCGCGCGGCAATCACCGAACGTTTGCCGATTTCCCCAAAGTTCTCGATCGATTGCCGACGGTCTCGTTCGTCGTGCCGAACGTCGATGACGATATGCACGACGGCACGATCGTGGCGGGTGATAGGTGGATGCACGATCATCTCGGCGGTCTCTTACGCTGGGCCGACGCGCACGATACGCTCGTCATCCTTACGTGGGATGAGGGATTCGATCGCGACAACACCGTCGCAACGGTGCTCTACGGTCCGATGGTAAGGCCCGGCCGATACGCACAACGGATCTCGCATTACGAACTCTTGCGAACGATCGAAGACTTCTACGGATTGCCGCCAAGCGGACGGGCGAAAAATGCGCTCGCCATCGCGGGGTGTTGGCGCTAGGCGACGAAAGCTCGCGCGCATGGATGAAAGCGCTTCGACCGATCTTGCGACGCTGCCGGGCTTCGCGTTCTTCGCACCGCAATTTCAAAAAATGCTTGCAGACGGCGCCGCAGGCGATACCACGCATCGTGCAAAGCTGCTCGAAGCGACGCGCGAAGCCGTCGCCGTTCTCGCCGAACTCGAACTCTTGCAGTTCGTCTATCTTCCGAACGACGACGAAGAAGAAGATGACGAAGAAGATGAAGACGTCGCGTGGTTCAGCATCGATGGCGTGGAGATCGACGAAGAGCGCGATGCGGTCATGCTGATCGGCGACGTGACGCATCTCTACGGTGGACCGATCACCCTCGAAGGCGTCGAAGATGGCGATGACGAGCACGATCATGCGGGTCACGACCACGCGAACGGCGACACCGCACACTAATTCTTTTGCGAGCGGGTCGCTGCGGGCTCGGCTACTTGCCGCTGCCCGCGCGTACCGCCGCGAGCGCTTGATCGAAGCGCTCCGGGACGGTGATCGAGTAGCGATGTATTTCCAGAAGCGATGACGACGCTGCCGCGTTACCGTGGTCTTCGGTGAAACCGAGCGTGTAACCGGCTCGCGCCGCAAGCAGCTCGACGCGCGCGTCGTAGACGTCGTAGGGATAGACGAGCGCGAAAACTTTTCGACCTAAGCGATATTCGAGCGATCGCTTCGAGAGTTCGAACTCGTGTGCCACGTCGGCGTCGGAGAGCTTCGTAAGATCTGGCGGATGATTGGCTGTGAGGCTCTGCACTTCGATGAGACCGCTGCGTTCCATCGCACGGAGCTCGTCCCAGGAGTTATGCGCCTTGCTCGTCCTCTTGCCCACATAATTCGTGTGTACGAAGAGCGTGGCGGCGAAGCGATGTCGCTGCAAGAGCGGGAAGGCGTAGGCACCGATCCCGCGCGCGTTGTCGTCGAAGGTGAGCACCAGCGGCTTTTCGGGAAGCGGCGTCCCGTGCACGAGTCGATCGCGGAGCATCGCCAGGGTGATGACGTGAAACCCGCCCCTGGCGATCGCATCGAGTTGCGCGGCGAACTCCACCGTCGTCGTATCGAAATACACGTCTTTGCTCGGCAAGACATCGTGCCAGACGAGGACCGCGACGTACGGACTCGCGACGTTCGCGGCGAGGCGCGGGAGCGTGTTTACGGGATCTCCGGTCGCGCCTCGCGCGAAGCTCGCGGTCGCGATCGCAAAGGCAAGGACCACGATTGCCGCGCGGAGCGAGCGACGAGAGCGAGAGAAGAACGAGCGCATCGCAAAAGGTGTTGCGGCACCGCGCGCGGAGAAACCCGCACGCGGTGAACCGCATCGCATCGAATCGCACGACTACGCTTTTCACGATCGTCGCGATCGGCTTCGTGGCCGTCGTGCTCGGTTTTCTCGTGCGCGAACCCGTCGAACGCGCGCTCTTCGTTCGTGCCGCTTCGAATGCGACCGGATTCGAGATCGCGATCGATCGTCTCGATCACGACGGCCCGACGTTCGTGTTGCAGAATCTCCGCGCGAACGTTCCCGGCGGTTCCGGTTCGCTCGTTGCGGCGAAGGCGCGCGTGCTCGTGCGCGATCGCTCGATCGCCGTCATGTTATCCGCACCGAGCGTCACGTTCGATCCCGATCGGTATCGCGATGCCGATCGAACGCGCACGCACGATGCGTTTGCCGGCTTCCGCGGAGGTGCGGCGAGGGTGAGCGTCACGGTCGATCGTGGGATGCTCAGCATCGCGCGCGGACCGTCGGCGTTGCTCGACTTCGATGCGATCTCCGGCACCGTCGACATCGATGCGGCGCGCGTCCTCTACGGGCTCACGGCGCAACTCGTCGTCGGCGAATCGCGCTACCCCATCGCCGGAAGCGAGCGCGTGCGCGACGATGGATCGCGCGTGCAAACGTGGACGGCTGCGAGCGTGCCGCTGGCGCCCTTCGACGCATTCGTCGCACCCGATAGTCCCTTTCACGCACGCGCGGGAACGCTCGACGATCTCGCGGTCGAAGACGGTGCGAACGTGCACGCGACCGCACGCGTCGTCGGCGGTCGGTTCGTGCTCGGAACGCACGAACTGCGCGGCGTGCACGGGTCGGTCGTCGCCGATGCGGGCGGCATCGGTTCGCGCAAGCTCGTCGGTTCGCTCGATGGGAAACCGTTCGATGCGGCGGGCGAGGTGCACGATCTGCACGCCCACTACCGATGGTTACGCGACGGATCGAGCGACCTCGTCTCGCTCGCAACGCTTGCGACGACGATGGCGAGCGAGCCGCGCGTGAACGCGATTCACCTCGAGGCGACGGCACCCGGCCTCGTTTATGGGCAATACGCGATGACGGGCGATCACGGGCCGCTCGCCGTCTCGATACTGGGCATCGATCCGCGCGAACCGACGCTGCGCATCGGTACGACGATCGCCGAAAATCACGTCGTCTCCGGTGGCGAACGAACGTCGACGATGGGCGTGCGGACGCATGCGGTCGGTGGCGTCAACGGCGATTACTTCGATATCGGTCGCACGTATCAACCGCAGGGCATGCTCGTCAAAGATGGCGCGCTCGTGCGCGGTCCGACCGATCGCGCGGCGCTTACGATCAGCGATGCGAAGCACGTGACGTTCGCAGAATTCCATCTCCACGGCACGGTGCGCACCGCGCGCGGGACGATGCCGATCACCGAATTCAACGATTGGCCCTCGGGTCAAGTTGCGGTCATCACGCCGGATTATGCGAAAGAACTCCCGGCAAAACCCGGCATGACGTTCGTGCGACTCGAACCGCTCGGTGTCGGCAGCACGAAATTTCGTGTCGATGCGGTCGAGCCCGCAACGCATGCGTTGCCGATCGGATTCGGCATCGGAATCGGTCGCGACGTCACGACGCCGCTTCCCCGTGTTGGCGAGACGATCGACGTTTCGTATGCCACCGAACCTTCGATCGCGCATGCGACGAGCGCGATCGGCGGCGGACCGATCCTCTTGCGCGAAGGCGCCGCCTACGACGATGCGCACGCGCCCGCGCCCGATGAAAAGGAGTATCGCTGGCCCGTCATCGCCCTCGCGCGCGAACGTGACGACCGTTTGTTACTCGTCGCCGTCGACGGCCGTCATCCCGAACGCTCCGTGGGCATGACGCGTCCCGAATTCTCCGACCTCTTGTTGCGTCTGGGCGCGATCGATGCGATGGCGCTGGATTCCGGAGGATCGGTCACACTCGTCTCGCGCGCGCCGGGCGACGCGAACGTTACCGTTCGCAACGTACCCTCCGACAATAGCGCCGAGCGCTGGGTCTCAGACGCCTTCTTGCTCTACAGCGACGCACCGAAGCCGACGATCGTCGCGCCGATCGCCGCTGCGACGCCGATCCCCGAAGCACGCCCGTCGCCGTGAGCGTTCCCGCGCTTCCGGCAACACTCGTACCGCCCGCACCATTTCCGGTCGTCATCGCGCAATCGATGACGTCGGAATTTGTGGCGCCAGGCGTACGCCGCGCGACCTATCGCTTGCAAACATCGAGCGGACCGCTCGTCGTCAACGTCGTCGCCGTCGATCCGAGCGAGCCGAGCGTTCGCGTGCACGCCGTGCTCGCAAACGATCGACTCGTTTCGTCGGGCGAGACCGTCGGCGCGATGGCGCGACGGACGAATGCGATCGCGGGTGTCAACGCGGATTACTTCGATATCGGTAATACGAACCAACCGCTTAATCTCGTCGTGCGCGATGGAGCGTTGCTACGTTCGCCATCGAAGCGCGTCGTGCTCGACGTCCGCACCGATCGCTCCGTACATTTCGAGAACGTCGCGATGTCGGGAACGCTTCGATTTGGAAGCTCGACGCTTCCACTTACGACGATCAACGAATGGCCGCCGCAGGGCGGTGTCGGATTCTTGAGCGAGGCATACGGTTTGGCGAAAGCTGCGCCGGGCGTGCGAATCGCGCAGATCGTTCCCGTCGATGTCGAACATCCGCCATTCCATCCCGCGGGAGTATTTCGAATCGCGTCGTTCGACGATGCGACGCGCGCACACACCGTGCACGGCTACGAACTCGTCTTCGGTCCGGCCGCGCTCGCATTCGGTGCGTTGCCCGCCATCGGCGACGCGGTGACCGTCGATGTCGCTTCGATTCCGACACTCGCCGATGTCACCGAAGCCGTCGGTGGCGGCCCGATGCTCGTTACGCGTGGCTTCGCCGTCGACGATCCCAATAGTCCCGCACCGGAAGAACGCGATCGCCGTTTTCCCGTCTCCGGTGCGGCGACGCTTGCGGATGGCGAAGTGCTCTTGCTCTGCGTGGATGGGCGGTCGCCACTCTCGGTGGGACTGACGCGGCCGGAATTCGCAGCGCTCGCACGTGGCTTCAATGCGACCGATGCGATGGCGTTCGATAGCGGTGGCTCGGCGGAGCTCGTCGCGCGCGTCCTCGGTGATGCGCAACCGAGCGTGCTCGGAAAACCGAGTGATGGCGAAGAGCGCGCGGTCGCCGACGGCCTCTTCGTCTATAGCGATGCACCCGTGGGTCCGCCGGCGCGACTCGTCGTGCGGCCCGATTCGATCGTTGCGATGGCGGGTGCGCGCGTCGCCGTCCGTGCTGCGATCGTCGATGCGGCCGGGCACGCCCTCGCCGTAGCGCATCTCGATGGTGGCGATGTCGTGCGCGTGGGTGCGACGTCGTCGCAGGTAACGGTGCGCTCGGGAACGCTCGCTGCCAACGTCGGCGTCGATGTCGTCGATCGGTTGACGCGACTCGATCTCGAAAGCGAAACGCGTCATCCCGAACCCGGTGCGACGATCACCTTGCGCGCGACCGGCTTCGATGTGCGCGGACGTGTGGTCGCGATCGGACCGAGCTTGCGCGTGCGGGGGGCGCGCGGCGAGATCGACGTTTCGCAACCGTACCAACTCGGCGATCGCGACGAACGGTTCGTGGTGCGTGCGGGCGGCGCGCGGACCACGCTCGAGCTGCGCGTCGGACGACATAGCGATGCCTTGCGACTTTTCGATGCGGCAACGGCGACGGCATGGAGCTTCGCATCGGCACCGGCCGGCGTCGCCCGAGAGATCACTTTTGCGAACGAGCCGCCGGAGATGCGGATTCCGTATGATTTCACGCGCGACGAACGTGCGGCATATGCGCGCAGTTCGACGGGCTTCGCGCTTCCGGGCGAGCCGCTGGCCTTCGCAATCGAGATCGCGGGCGATGGAAGCGGTGTCGGATTGCGTGCCACGTTCGTCAATGGACTCGGTGAGATGCGCGCGCTCACGCTCGCCAAGGCCGTCGATTGGAACGGCTGGCAACGACGCTCGATCGTACTTCCCGACGACCTCTCGCCTCCCGTGCGTTTGACGTCGCTCTACGTCGTCAACACGCTCGGCCCGCACCCTGCGCGCACCGCGGGAACGATTGCGTTTCGCAATCCATTCGTTACGGTCGCGGGTCGGCCGTAGGCGATCGCGAGCGCGACGAGAATGCAAATTCGCGACAGTATGATGGATATCACGATCCCACGCATCGTTCGCACGACTGCATTTCGCGCGCTCGCGATCGGTGCGCTCGTCGCAGCGACGGCATCTCCCATGCGAGCCGCAGAACCGAGCGGCGTACCCGTCTTGATGTACCATCTCGTCGACGCGCACGTGCCGACCGATGCCGTCGGCCGCGATCTTACGGTCGAGCCCGCAGCATTCGAAGCGCAACTCCGTTATTTGCGCGATCACAAGATTCGGACGATCACTGCGAGCGAGCTAGCCGCAGCAATCGCGCGTGGCGAGCATCCGCACGATGTCGTCGTGCTCACGTTCGACGATGGCTACGCCGACGCGGCGACGACCGCGTTTCCGCTCTTACGGAAATATGGCGCTCGTGGCACGTTTTACGTGAGCAGCGGATTCGTCGGGACGCCGCGACATCTCTCGTGGAAGCAGATGCGTGCGATGCACAAAGGCGGAATGGAGATCGCGTGCCATGGCACGGATCATCTGGATCTCTCGACGCTCGATCGTGCGGGCCAACTTCGCGAAGCGGCGGGCTGCAAGGCGCGTTTCGCACGTTGGCTCGGCGCGAAAGCTTCGGATACATACGCGTATCCCGCGGGCAAATACGACGCGACGACATTTGCGATCATGCGCGAACTCGGCATGAAGGCGGCATTTACCGAGCGGCGCGGCACCGTTCGCGATCTCGCAAGCCCGTACGATCTGCCGCGGAGGCGCGTCCGGCACGACGATGATCTCGCTCGATTCGCGGCCGTGGCCACGCCGTAGCGGATAACGAAAACGAACCGCATCGAATGATGCGGTTCGTTTTTAACCTGAGTTCGGGCGGTCCGGCTAGCCGGCAACCTTACGACGGGTGGTCTTACCGACAGCCTTCTTGCGAGCGACCGTCTTGCGGACAGTTTTCTTCGCGGCTGCAGTTTTGCGGGTAGTCTTCTTTACGGCCGCTTTACGCGTCGTCTTTTTGACGGCGGTTTTTTTCCGGGTCGTTTTCTTCGCGGTGCTCTTTTTGGCGGTGGTTTTTTTGGCGGTCGCCTTCTTGCGCGTCGCCTTTTTTACGGTGGTCTTGCGCGTTGCGGCTTTACGTGCGCCGACTTTTTTCGCGGTCGTCTTACGAGCCGTCGTCTTTTTTACGACTTTTTTACGGGTCGCGGTTTTCTTGACTGCCATGTTTTGGTAGTCGTCCTTTCTGCGATTCCGATCGTCTGACGACGAAGGGAAATCGACAGTCGTCAGGGTGGTTGTTAATGTTATATCGTACTTAAAGGATTTTTGCAACAACGGCAGAGAGCGGGAAGTAGCGTCCGCGTGCTAGCGTCGCGAGTTCGCGCATGAGTGGATGCGATTCGTATTCGTCGAGATTGACGCACGTGAGGTTCGTGCGACCCGCGAGTTGCGATGCGATGTGACGACACTGTTCGCTCGCGAGCTCGCCGAGTTCGCGAGCGCCGTCGCCGCCGCCGATCGCCGATGCGAGCATCGCTTCACCACCGATTGGAACGTTCGCACGACCGTCGGAGAAGATCGCGACATCGACTTCGCCACCGGGATGCGAGCGACGAAAACGTTCGGCAATCGTACGCGCGAGCTCGAGTGCTTCGGGTAACGGCGTGAGCGCGCGGATGGCACCGGGTTCGAGTTCGTCGAGACGCGCGGCGACGAGATCGATGTTACGGCCGGTGTTTTCATCGACGGCGATCTCTGCGCGCGGACCCCAACACGAGATGAGTGCGGCGCGTTCGCGTTCGGTATAGATGGGGCGCAAGAGTTCGCGACCTGCGGCGCGGACGAGCTCGGAACTCTTCTGCGTCGAGAGCGATGCATCGACGACGAGAATCGAAAGTCGCATCGGCTTCGCTGCATCGAGCGGTTCTTTGGGTTCGGGCGTCATGCCGGATTTGCTCGATGCCGCACGGTCGAGCAACGTCGCGCCGATATCGAGACGGCCGCCGGGCTGCAGCGTTTGCGTGCCGATCGGAAGGCCTTCGCGTTCGCGTTGCGGGCGTTGGGCGAGCGGTGTTTTTTGCGTGAGCTCGGGCGCGACGACGATACGCGGTGCGTGCTCGGTTTCGCGTGGAGCGTCGTCGCCCGCATTCTCACCGAGCGTCGCTTCGAGTGCGGCTGCGATCGCTGCGTCTTCTTGGAGATGCTCGGATTGCGCTTCGACGCGCAGACGACTGCGGCGCAGACGTGCGGCGAGCGGGAAGACGCGCGCGACATCGGCGGGCGTCGCGCGATCGCGTCCTTCCCAGGCGGCGAGCGCGCTCGCTGCTTCGAGCGCGACGAATTCGGTGCGATGGCTATCGATACCCAAACGCGCGGTCGCTTCGATTGCGGCTGCCTCTGCGGCTGGCTCGACGATCACACTCTCGATGCGCTTCATCGCGTTGCTGAGTTTGGTCCGCAGCTTTTTCGTCGCCGCTTCATACGCTAGGGTGACGCCGCGTGCGTCGCGGGCGAACGCGGCATTGCGGCGATAAATCTCGAGTCGCTCTTCGAAACTCGGCGCCGATCGAACGAACACGCGCAAGCCGATGCGATCGGTGATCTGCGGTCGCAATTCGCCTTCCTCGGGATTCATCGTACCGATGAGCGTAAAGCGTGACGGATAGTCGATGGCGTGTTGACCGCGTTTGACGTGGACGACGCCTTGTGCCGCCGCATCGAGCAGTGCATCGACGGCGAGATCGGAGAGCAAATTGATCTCATCGACGTAGAGCACGTTGCGGTTCGCACGCGCCAAGAGGCCTGGACGAAAATCGATCGTGCTGCGCTCGAGGGCGGCCTTGAGGTCGACTGCGCCGACGACGTCGTCGAGTTGCGCGCTCGTCGGCAACTCGACGATCTCGCCGCGGATCTTTTTCGATTTGATGGTCTCACCGCGATCGAGCGTCGCCGCACACGTCGCGCAGAGACTCGAACCAGCGGGATCGCAGCCGTACGCGCAAAGCGCGCGATCGAGCGCGGGTAAGAGTTCGCCCGCGGCGCGGACGATCGTCGTTTTCCCCGTGCCCTTCGGTCCCGAGAGCAACACGCCGCCGACGCGTGGATTGATGCTCGCGAGGATGAGCGCGAGCTTCGCTTCGTCTTGTCCGACGATCGCAGCAAACGGAAAGGGCATATAGGTAACGCGTGCGACGGATGCCATGGCTGAGTCTTCGCTTCGTCGAAACGACGGTCATGCAGTTGAGTATCGACGACGCACGCTTCGATGTGACCGATGCCGGGAGTGGTCCCGCAATCGTTTTGTTGCACGGATTTCCGCTCGCAAAAGAAGCGTGGGACGCGCAGGCGGATAGCCTTGCGAAGTATGCGCGTGTGGTGCGTTTCGATCTGCGTGGGCTTGGCAAATCGAGCGTTCCGATGGGACCGTACCTTATGGAGTCGCTCGCGAGCGATGTGGTCGGCGTGCTCGACGCACTCCGGATCGAACGCGCCACGATCGTGGGCCACTCACTCGGCGGGTACGTCGCTTTCGCATTCTATCGTCTCTTCAGAGAGCGTTGTGCGGGGCTCGGCATCGTGTGCAGTCGCGCGAATGCCGACGACGCGGCGACGGCTGCGGCGCGCGAAGCGCTCGCCACGCGTGCGGAAGCCGAAGGCATCGCGCCGATTGCAGCCGCTTTCGTCCCCCGCTATTTCGCACCGTCGATCGCGACGACGCATCCCGAATTACTCACCCGCGCGCACGCGCTGATCGCGCCGACCGATCCGCGTGGTGCTGCCGCGATGCTACGCGGCATGGCCGCGCGCGTCGCATCGGACGACCTCTTCGATGAAATCGATATTCCCGTGCGCGTGATTGCGGGAGTGCACGATGCGTTCGTCTCAGTCGATCTCATGCGCGAGATCTCGGATGGCATCGGTGGTGCGAAGCTCGACGTTATGGACTGCGGGCATTTCCCGCTGTGGGAGAAGTCGGACGAAACGACCGCGTCGCTTGCGGGGTTGTTACATGACGTTGCGGCTGCGAACGAACGCGCCGCGCGCGTCTGAAGGAGAGGAGAGTATGCCAGAGTTCGTCGACCCCGGAAGCCTCGGCATCGTGCGGCCGGTCTATTTCAAGGAAGCCGTTCCCGTCATTCCCGCCCTCGATGTCGCGATTACGGTCGCATTTTACGAAGAGAAGCTCGGCTTCACCGAACTCTTTCGCGCCGGCGACCCACCGGTGTATGCGGGCCTCCAACGCGACGGCGTCAAGTTTCACATTTTTGAATGCATGGATAAGCGCATCGCGGACTGGACGGCATTCCGTGTGTATGTCCGTGGTATCGCCGAGCTCTACGCGATCTCACGCACCGCGCGGATCATTCATCCCAACGGCGTGCTCGGCGAAACGCCATGGCGCACGACGGAGTTCACGATCGTCGACCCGAGCGGCGTCGCGATCACGTTCGTCGAGCAAAAGCCGATGGACGATCGGTAACGCTGTCGGCGCGATGACATGGCTGAAACGGACGACATATTTCTCGAACGCGTCGATTCGAACGGCGAGATCGCCCGTCTCCGTCTCGTCGATTATGGTGGTGTCGGCCCCATTGCACTGCTGCTTCATGGCCTAGCCGGTGCGGCACACGAATGGCGCGATACCGCGGCGTGGCTTTGCGAAAACTCGAAACGTCTCGCGTCGTTCGCACGTGCCGAATTTGTCTGCGATGCGGTGTCGACAATCGAATCGATTGCGAGCGATCCGGTGTCGCTTGTGGGACAATCGCATGGTGGCGTGACCGCATTTCTTGTTGCCGCGCGACACCCCGAGCTGATTTCACGCCTTATCGTGATTGAAGCAGGCATCGCGTGCGATCCCGATGCGCCTGCGTCGATCGCGGTGGCTCGATACGTGGCCGCTTCCATTTCCCGACCGCGTGTCGGCGCGCTTATTTTTAAGCGCCAACACGAACGCCGCACGCGTCTGGTCGGAGATGCTCGTCGAAACGGCCGACGGGTTTCGACCCGCATTCGATCGCGACGATCCAAGATTATCGTGACGACTGGCGTCGGATCGCGTGTCCAATACGTATCATCGTGGGTGAAGCCGGCTGGATGGGCCGCGAACCCGAGCAGATGATCGATCTCAACGCACGAGCGACGATCGACGTCATTTCCTGGGCTGGGCACGATGTGCATCTCGACGCACCGGAGCTTTGGAGATCGAGCGCCGAGCAATTTTTACGCGGAGAAGAACGCGAGCGTTAAACGTCCATCTCTTCGAAGAGCGGTGCGAGCGCGAGCACAAATCCAGGCATCGAACGATGCGTGACGATATCGGTTTCGCCGATCGTCAGCGAATACTCGCGATCGTGGAGTGTTACGATGCGCTGCTCGGGATCGAGCACGATGACGAGTTCGGTCCCACCGCTGAGATAGACGTTAATTTTATGTTGGACGAGGACGTTCCGATCGCGTGGTGAGAGGATCTCGACGACGATATCGGGTGCTAGACGCGGTTCGCGAATCGCATCCCGTGGTGCTCCTTTGGGAAGGCGATCGAACGAGACGAAGGCGACATCGGGCACGAGATAGCATGCCGGGCCAAACGATGGTGCGATCCAGAAGCGCCATTCCGAGCCCGTGCGGCCTCGTAAGCGTCCCCAATTTCCGAGCTCTTCGGCGAGTTTTCGCTGCCAAAAACTATGGTCGTAGACCGGACTCACTTTTTGAACGGGCTCGTCCATGAGCCACTCCATCGCGGGTTCGGCCTCTACGACGTACGGGATCGGGACTTCGATCTGCATGTGTTGCACTCCACGCCACCTTATCACGCCCGATCGGCGACTCGGAAAGGGCGATCGACTCGCGGACCGGCGATGTCAATCAGCGATCCATCTTCGCGAACGCGGCCGCGAGCGCAAGTTCGAAGCCAGGCAATGCGGCGTGCCTCAGGATATCTCTTTCGTCGAGGATTTGCGATGATTCGGGATCGTGCAACGTCACGACACGCCGTTTCGGATCGACGACGATGACGAGGTCGACGCCGCCGCTGAGGTAGACCGCAAGTTTGTGGTGCACGAGGATGTTGCGGTCGCGCGGTGAGAGGATTTCGACGATGACGTCGGGCGCGAGATGCGGTTCTTCGACCGACGCTCGCGGTGCCTCGCGCGGAAGCCGGTCGAACGAAACAAAGGCAACGTCCGGTACGAGATATCGTGACACCCCGTCCTCTGGGGTAAGCCAGAAGCGCCACTCCGGACCAACGCGACCGCGTTCTTCACCCCAGCGACGAAGTTCTTCGCCGAAGAGGAGCTGCCAGAACGCGTGACTATACGCTGGGCATACTTTTTGGACCGGCTCGCCCAAGAGCCATTCCATGGCGGGCTTTGCTTCCACGATGTAGGGCTTCGGGACGGTAACTTGCATGGTTCGCACTCCACACTCGTTATATCACGACGCTCGACCTCGATGGCAACTCGTGGGACGAGGAAAAGTAAACGTCGACTGCGATGCACGTACGGTCCTCAACGACCGAACTGTATCACAAAAAAAAGAGCTTGCCGAAGCCAGCTCTTTCATCTCCTCTTGCTTCGGCGTTACGCCGTCGCGGGGATCGGTTCGCTGCGCATCGGCGAGCGGCGTAACGTGACGGGAACCGCGCCCTCGAGTTTGAGGACGCTCGCGTCGCCGGGATCGCAACACGTCTTCGTCCACTCGCTACGCGGCAAAGGCTCGACCCAGTCGTGCTTCTGAAACATGAGCTTGGCGTATTGCAAGATGTTGCTCGCGAAGCGCGCGTAGCGCACCGGGACGGCCGCGTTTTTACGCCAGCCCGTGTGGAGACGACCCTTGGCATTGGCGCGATTGTTATCGCGCATTTTGCGCAGGCACGATTTGAAGTAATCCGACTTCGTGCGGATCGCGATGCCCCAGATGCCGTGTGCGGCTTCTTCGGTCTCGTCGATCACCTTGAAATCGTATTTCTCCCAGTTGATGCCCATCGCGTTGTAGACGGCCGACTTTTCGTCTCGCAGATACATCGTGATGTAGACCGCAAGCGTGAAGAACTTCACGCCGAGCTTGCTGAGCCAACCGCTGTAGTAGTGCGGTTGCGAGCGCATCATCAACGCGAAGAAGCGGCTGTGACGGCGTTCGTCCTTGCACCAGTTATCGAAATAATCGAAGATCGGGTGGAAGTTGAACTCCGGGTGCAGCTTCATATGGTCGCTGATATTCTGGTAGCGATAGAAGCCGACGATTTCGGAGAGATACGTCGTTACGAAGATCCACTTGGGATGCATGTACGACATCCCCTTGACGTTGGGCAACTTCGCGAGATCGAAAGGCCGACCCATGTGGCGCATCACCCAACTCAGAAACGACGAGTGCCGACCTTCATCGCGACCCATTGCGCGATAGATCGCGCGGAGCGTTTCGTCTTTGAGATGTTTCTGGACGTCACTATAAAGAAGACAACCGGAGAATTCCCCGATCGAGCTGCGATTGAGGAACTCGTAGAATTCATCCCACAGCGCCTGATATTCGACGTTTTGAACTTCGGGGCCCCATTTGAAATGGGCCCGATTGTAGTCCGCATCGAAATCGCTGCGTAGCTCTTCAAACTCCGCACGGCAGAGATCGATCGAGAGGGAGTTGAGGATGCCGATATCGGTTTTATAGAGCCGCGGCGCGAGAAGCTGTTGCTTCTCTTTTACGACCGGGGCGACGGGGGCAGCTGTCGCCACGAGGACTACGCGCCCACCCGAACCGCTTCGAAGATGAAGCTGTCGTAGAAGAAGAATTTCACGCGCTTGGTGCGCATCATCTTGAAGCCCGCGCGATAGAGGATGCGCTCGACTTCATCGTAGGTGAACATGTGCAACTTGGTCATGCGATTCTTTTTGTGGAATTTCTGACCGATGGCCATCCAGAAATCGTTCATCGGCGTACGAATCGCGAACGACCCGATCATTTTGTTCGATGCGAGGCTCGAGAGGCGCTTGAGCATCTCGCTGACTTCATTGTATGGATAGTGGAAGAGCACGTCGAGGCAACAGACCGTATCGTACGTCCGCGCTTGGCCGGCGAGCGCTGCGATATCGCCGACTTGGAAACGCGGCGGAATACCCTTGGTACGTCCGGCATTGATGTACTTTGCGAAGTGGATCATCGGCGCGGAGACGTCGAATGCGTCGACTTCGTAACCGTGGCTCGCAAGCGCCGTCGAGAGCGTGCCCGTGCCGCAACCGGCATCGAGGGCGGTGTGGCCCTTATCGGTCGAGAGCCACGAAACGACGGTTTCGAGCGCTTGGTCGTGGCCGTCGCGAATGACTTTCCAGATCGGCGGGATATCGCCCGAGCCGTAGATCGCGCTCCAGCGCGAGAAGCCGGACGTTTCGAAGTACTGGCGGACGCGTTTTCCCGTCTCCGATTGTTCGCGGTCGGCGAAGAGCGACGTGCGCTCTGGAGCCTGCAACGGGCGAACGGTTTCCACGGTCTCGATCATTCGGCGTCCCTTCGGTAACGTCGGTCTGGTCCGACGAGACGAAGTGTAGGTGTAACGTCGTCAGGAGACGGTGACAGGTATCACCCCGAGAGTGCGGTTCGCTTCCGGACGAGCGCCCGCACGAAGTGGAAGGCGAAAACGCTCGCGAGCACCACGAGGGCGACGACCGCCGCGACGAGGAGCAGCTTGAGCACGAAGATGAGCGCGACTATGGCGACGAGTACGAGCGCGGAGCCGAGAGCAAAGCGCGAAAGAGCGTTCATGAATGAGTCCTCCGCGCTCACGTACCGGGTAACGAAAGCCGGAGTTTCGTTCGTCGCTCGATGTTCCGGTTACGCGCCGCTCTCGGCGAGCTCCGCAAGGGCATTGGTATCCCGGAGCGCGATCGTCGCGTTCTTCCGCGCTTCGAGAATGCCGCGTTCTTGAAGTTCGTGTAATTTGCGCGTGATGGTGACGCGATTCGAGCCGATCATGTCGGCGAGTCGTTGGTGCGTGAGCGGATAATCGATGACCGTGAGCGCGCCCTCCGGTTTTCCGAAGTTCTTCGCGAGTTCGAGAAGCGTTCGGTAAAGCCGCAGATTGACGCTATTGTTGAGGAGATCTTCGATGAGGACTTGCGATTCCGTGAGCCGGCGCGCGAAATTCGTGATCACGTCGAGTGCGGCTGCGGGTTGTGCGGAGATGATTTCGGTAATCTGGCCTTCGCTCGCCGAAATGATTCGCGATTCGTGCAGCGACTCGGCGCACAGGCACGAGAGACTCTGCGATTCGGTTCGCCACTGAAGAAAGACGTCGCCCGGACCGAGGATCGAAAGCGTGATGCATCGGCCGTTGGGCAAGAGATTGTAGAGTCGCAACGTGCCCGAATCGACGAAGTGAAATTTCATGCCATCGTCGTAGAGCGGTGCGATCTCGTCGCCCGCTGCGAGCATCCTTACTTCGAACGACGCCTCTTTGCGCAGCATCACGGCGCGCAAGCGCTCTTTGTGATCGCGTTCGCTCGCGACGTCGCGCTTCGTATCTTGGTCTGCTTTGTAGCCCTCGGCGACCGCTATCGCGATCATCGAGCGCAAGTCGGCGATCTCGTTGATGATCTCCATCTGCGGGATCGCGCCGGCATTGGTTTCCAAGAGCGCGATTTCGATCATGTTCGTCGCTTCGATCGTGCGGCCGATCGCGTCGGAGAGATCGAAGCCCTTGCTCGATTGGAAGCGCCCGGCGTCGCGCGAGAAGCCGATGAGTTCGTCGAAATCGGCCGTCTCGACCGCGCGAACGATCGCGTTCCAATAGAGGTTGTGCTGCGCGACGACACCGTGATCGGCCGTCGTGTTGTAATCGGTTTTCGTTGCCCCGATCCAGCGCTCGTTATACGTTTTCGTGCTTTTGCGGAGCATTTCGGCTAAGACGGCAGACACGCGGGGGTGATTAGCGAAGGACGGTTGCCGCCCTGCGCGCTTTGTCGCAGGTCGAGGCGAGGAACCCGAGTAGGAGCGCAATCGCGAGCCGACGGCGAACGTATGTACGATGGAAGCCCCGTTCTCTGCGCTGCATTCTTCGGTCGCGCAGTGGTGTGTCGAAAAGCTTGGCGTCGCAACGCCGCCCCAAGAAGACGCGTTGCCGCTCGGCCTCGCGCGGAAAACCCATCTCATCTGCTCGCCGACGGGGACCGGGAAAACGCTCGCAGCTTTTTTACCCGTCATGAGTCGTCTCGCCGAGTTGCGCGATCGCGACGAGCTCTTTCCGCGACCCTACGTGCTCTATATTTCGCCGCTCCGCGCGCTCGGGTACGACGTCGAGCACAACGTTCGTCGGCCGTTGCGCGAGATGGGTCTGCTCGAGCGGCCGAACTCGGAACGCGCGCAGTTGCGCCGCGGACGCATCCGCGAGACCTCGATCCGCACGGGCGTGCGCACGAGCGATACCCCGGTCGAAGAACGCCGACTGATGATGACGCGCCCACCACATATCCTCATGACGACCCCGGAATCACTCGCGCTCATGCTCGCGATGGAATCGTATCGCAAACATTTACGCGCGGTCGACACCGTCATCATCGACGAGGTCCACGCGCTCGCAGGCAATAAACGCGGGTCGTACCTCGCGCTCTGTCTCGAAACGCTCGAAGAGCTCGTCACCGATGGGCTCGTGCGCGTCGGGCTTTCGGCGACGGTCGCCCCGCTCGATCGCGTCTCGAAATTTCTCGCGGGGTCGCAACGCGAATGCGCGGTCGTCGACAAGCGCGGCCTGCGCGCGATCCGCCTCGAGGTGACGGCACCGTTCACGGGCGCGATGGCGCCGATGACGAGCATCGCACAACGTTGCATCGAGCTCGGATCGGACGTCCGCACGCAGCTCGTCTTCACCAACGTGCGCAGTCAAGCCGAACGCGTCGCGCACGAGATGGCGCTCATTGCGAATCCCGACGATACCGAAGCGCGCGACGAAGCCGATCTCGAAGCACGTGCGGGCGTCGGCATCGCGAACCCCGATGCGATTCCACGGCCGCGCAGCGATGCGAAGATCGGTATTCACCATAGCGCCCTCGAACGTAGCGTGCGCCATCGTACGGAGGCGCAGTTGCGTGCCGGTGAATTGCATACGGTCGTCTGTAGTTCGAGCCTCGAACTCGGCGTCGATATCGGCTTCGTCGATCGCGTCTGCATCGTCGGCGGCGCGCGCGGCATGACGCCGACGTTACAACGCGTCGGTCGCGCGGGGCATCGTCCGGGTGCCGTCGCCGACGGCGTCGTCGTCGCGCAAGATCGCGACGATATCATCGAAGCGGCCGCAACCAAACGCTGCATTCGCGACGGGATCATCGAAGAACTGAGCATTCCCGAAGCGCCGCTCGACGTGCTCGCGCAGTGGCTCGTGATGAGCGTTTGCTACGACAAACGCGTTCCGATCGCAGACGCGCTCGAACGCGCGCGACGCGCGGAGCCGTATCGCGATCTGAGCGAAGCCGACGTGCGCGCCGTCGTCGCGTATCTCGCGGGCGGAGGTGCGGGGCCCGATGAAGCGCACGTGCGACGACTCGGTGCCGACGATGTCGCAATCTACGGGCTCGGCCGCGATGTCTGCGCGGCGTTTTTCGAAAACGTCGGCACGATTCCCGACGAAACGAGCGTCAGCGTCGGCACGAAAGGCAGCGCGATCGGGAAAGTCGACGAGAGCTTTGCGTCGAGCTTGCGCGAGGGCGACGTCATGCTCATTTCCGGGCGTACGTTTAAAGTGAAAGAAGTTCGCTCTGCGGGCGTGACGGTCGAGCCGTTCGCGGGCCGACCGACCGTGCCGCAGTGGAGTTCGCACATCAAGGGCGTACCGACGGTGCTCGCGCGCGAGATCGCGGATCTGCGCGCGGGAATTGCGGCACGCCTCGCAATCGACGGCGGCGCGCGCAAGACACTCGCGTGGCTCTCGCGACGATATGGCCTCGAAGGCGCCGAGGCGTCGCACGCCGTGCGCTATATCGCGCAACAGATGGCGATCTCAGCGGTGCCGAAAACGGGCGAAGCGCTCGTCGAAATCTATCGCATGGATCGTAAGCAAACCGCCGTCTTCCATACGTGCGCGGGCCGTCGTGCCAATGAAGCACTGGCGCGCGTGATCGGCGCGCGACTCTTTCGCGAAGCGCGCGTCAATACGCAGATCACGACCGACGATAACGGCTTTCTCGTCACGATGCCGCACGGGAAAACGCTGCCGGATGCGTTTTGGGCGACGCTCTTGCACCCGCGCGATTTTCAGCGCGATCTCCTCGACGGCTTGCGCGCGGGGTATCTCCTGCGCTTGCACTTCCGCTACGTCGCGAATACGGGCTTACTCGTCTTGCGTCGTGCTGGCGGGCAAACGTTGCGGCGCAGCGGCTTGCGCTGGAATAGTCAGAAGATCTTCGACCGCTTGCTCGAAGCGGCGCCCGATTTTCCGTTGCTGCGCGAAACGATTCGTTTCGTGACGACCGATCTGCTCGACGCCCCCGGAGCGCTCGCCTATCTCGCGGCGTTGCCGAGCGAGGTGCGCGTCATCCATCCGGCAGCGGCCTCGCCGTTTACGTTCGGTATCGTCACGTCGAGCTTCGGCGATTCGGTCGTGATGGACGATCGTCGCAGCATGGTCGAAGCGCTCCACGAACGCGTGCTCGCGGTGCTCGGCGAGAGCGATCTCCCGCCGACCCCGCTGCGCACGGCCGACGGTCCGCTTTTCGATACGGGATTTGCTGCGACGCCGACGGGTCCCAAGGTCACTTAAATGTCGGTACGATTCTTCAATGCGCGCGCAGCGCAGAGACAGGTTTTCGTCGTCATCCGCGGCAGTGGTCGTTCATGATGACGCCCTCGCGGTCTTCGGAGCGCTGCGAACTCGCGCGCGGGGTCGTCGCGCTCGCACCGGGGCTTGCGTGGATGCCCGCAACGCAGACGCTGATCGCCGCAGATGCGCACCTCGCCTACGAAGACGTCATCGGCGGGACGCTTCCGCTTTGGAGTACGGCTGAGATCGTCGCGACGCTCGCGCTCGTTGCCGCGCGGATCGAAGCGCGCGAGATCGTCTTCCTCGGCGATATCGTTCACGGCGCACGCATGAGCGAGGGCGCGGTTCGAACCGTTCGCGATGGGCTCGACGTGTTGCGCGCGCGCACGACCGTGACGCTCGTTGCGGGAAATCACGAGGGGCGGTCGCGCGCGTTCGCGGTGCTCGGCGCCACGGTCGAAGCGTGCGAACGCGACGGCTGGCTGCTCGTCCATGGCGATCGTCCGGCCGTCCTCGGACGGCCCACGATTATCGGCCATCTGCATCCGAGTCTGCACATGGGCGGCGGCGCGAACGCGCCCGCCTTCGTCGCGAGCGACGCGCTCGTCGTCGTGCCCGCGCTCACGCCGTATTCGCCCGGTCTCGATCTGCTCTCCGATGATTTCGCGAATGCGATCGGTCTCTGGTCGGTGTGCCGACGCGATGCGCACGTGGTCGTCGCGACGATCGACCGCGTCTTTCCATTCGGTTCGCTCGCGAAGCTACGGACGACGCTACGCACGCCTTCCGCCGCGTTCGCACGACCGAATTCGCGCTTTCGCAAAAAGCATCTGCGCGCCGATCGCTAACCCGGCTACGAAAGCTTGCCGAGCACGTCGAGTGCGAAGTAGATGGCAGCTGCCTGCGACCCAACGTCGATCGTGCCGTCACGAACGTACTGCCGGAGCTGCGGAAACGTCGCGAGTTCGACTTGGATATCTTCGAGCGGATCGAATTTCTGCTTTGCGGTCGGTCGAACGTCGCGCGCGAGATAGAGATGGTAGCGCGATGTGGAGCTCGTCGGTTCCAAGATGAAGCTGCGCAAGAGTTCGAGGTTTTCCGGAGCGCTTTCGTATGCGGTTTCTTCGGCGAGTTCGCGCATCGCGCAGGTTTTTGAATCTTCGCCTTCGTCGATGCCGCCCGCGGGTAACTCGAGGACGACGTCGCCGATGCCGTGCTTGTATTGCCGCACGAGGACGACCCGTTCGTCGGGCGTCACGGCGAAGACCACGCTGAAGCCGCGCGATTCGCGAACGTAGTAGTCGCCGACACGCGTACCATCGGGAAGTTCGATCTGATCGCAACGCAATTTGAAGTAGGGCGACTCGATCACGATCGCCGAGTCGACGACGCGCCAGGGGGCCCGGGATGCAGATTCCATCGTCGCCCAATACGCGACGGCGGGCGAAGGCTCATTCGGTGGCAAACTTCTCGTGGTACTCGAGGCGCGTGCCTAACAGGCGCGGGCTTGCATCTCGAGCGAGGCTTCTGCGTTCGCTTCCCGGCAGGCGCCGGAGACGAGCATTTCCTCGGCCGCGTCGGCTCGATCGACGAGCCGCCGGCGCACATTTCCACCTTCACGAAAGCGACGATGTTTAAACGAACGACCTCACTCGGCGCCGCAGCGCTGTTGCTCGCAACGATGCTTCCGAGCGTCGCCGACGTTCCGGCGTCGGGCGCAAATGACGTGGCCTTCGCCGCGCTTGCAAAAGCGTATTTTGCCGCTAATTTCGCGGCGAATCCCGTAAACGCGACGGGTGTCGGCATCCACACCTACGATGCGGAACTCGGCTCCTACGCGGCGGCGGATTATGCAGCGCAACTCGAGCGCGATCGGTCGTATCTCGCGAAGATCGAAGCGCTCGGACCCAATACGCTCTCACCCGAAGTCGCGATCGATGCGAAAATGCTCGCCAATAGCTTGCATGACGATCTCTTGCTCAACGGCGATCTCGCGCAATGGCAACATAACCCCGACGCGTACGTAAATATCGCAAGCGGCGGCGTCTATGCGATCGTCGAGCGACCGTATGCGCCCGTCGCGACGCGCGCGCGTTATGCGATCGCTCGCGAACGTGCGATCCCGCGCCTCATCGCCCAAGCTGAAGCGAATCTCACGACGGTCGACGCGACGACGGCGATGCTCGCCGAACGCGACGCGCGCGGGAGCGAAAATTTCTTTACGACGACGGTCCCGGAGGCGCTCGGTCCGATCGCAGATCGCAAGCTGAGCGCGGAGTTACTCGCAGCCGACACCATCGCCCACGATGCGATCGCCGGCTACGCGACGTGGCTCGCCGCACACCCGGTCGCGCATCCGTCGGGGACGTTCGCGATCGGCGAACGAGCGTACGCGTTGCGGCTTAAATACGAAGAAGGCCTCGACATGCCGGTCGCGGCGTATCTTCGCGTCGGTGAAGATGCTCTGGCCGACACGCACGCCCGATTCATCGCGACGGCGAAGCTCGTGAGCCCGGATGCTACGCCCGCCGTAGCGTTCGAATCGCTCAAAAAAGTGCATCCGTCCGCCGCGACGCTCATCCCGGCCGCGCAACACGATCTGATCGCGCTTCGCGAATTCGTGATCGCGAAGAAACTCCTGACGTTACCGAGTGACGCCGACATCAAGGTGATCGAGACGCCCGTCTTCCAACGTCAGACGACTTTCGCGTCGATGGACGCACCGGGCGTTCTGGAGAAAACCGCGACACGTGCGTTTTACAACGTGACGCCGGTCGATCTCAAATCACCGATCGCGAAGCAGAATGAGTTCCTCGGCTTCTTAAACGATTACAACCGCCCGATCGTCTCCGCACACGAAGTCTATCCCGGGCACTACGTCAACTTCACGATCGATAAGCATCTGCCGCTCAGCCTCACGCGACAGATCTTAAGTTCGTCGTCATTTGCTGAAGGTTGGGCGCACTACGACGAGCAGATGATCGTCGACGAAGGCTGGGGCAAGGGCGATCCGCACGTGCGCCTCGCGCAACTCGGCGGCGCGCTCGTGCGCGAATGCCGGTACATCGTCGGCGTGAAAGAACATACGGCGGGCATGACGGTCGACGAAGCGACGAAGTTCTTCGTTGAAAACGCTTTCATGGCGCCGGGCCCCGCACGCGTCGAAGCGTTGCGCGGCACGCAAGATGCGACCTACGGCTACTACACGCTCGGGAAACTCGAGATCCTCAAACTGCGCGCCGACATGCAGAAGAAACTGGGGTCTGAGTTCACGTTGCAACGCTTCCATGACGCGCTTCTCGCCCACGGCGATCCGCCGATTCCGCTCCTGCGCCCGATTCTCTTGGGCACCGACGATGATGGGAAATTGCTCTAACGCCGAACGACTCGCACCGAACGAACGAAAGGCCAATCAATGAAGACGATGGACGCGAAACTCGCATTTGCGATGCCCGGGACGATGATGGATGTCGATCTCACGATCGGGATGATCTTCGAGCACATCTTGCGCAACAATGCGGAGCGCGAAGTCGTCTCGCGCAACGACGACGGGTCGATCTTTCGGTATACGTACGGCGATTTCGGCAAGCGCGTCGCGCAACTCGCGCACGCGCTCGTCGAACTCGGCGTGAAGCCGGGCGATCGCGTCGCGAGCTTCGCTTGGAACAATCACCGTCATCTCGAATTGTATTACGCCGTGCCGATGATCGGTGCGGTCTTGCACACGACGAATATCCGGCTTTTTCCCGAACAAGTCGCCTGGGTTTTCGAGCATGCGGGGGACACCCTCGCATTCGTCGACACCTCCGTTGCGCCGGCCGTCGCGAAAGCGATGGCGACGCGACCCGATTTCTCGATTCCGTTCGTGACGATGGGCGCGAGGAGCACCGAACTCCCAGACGCGTATGATTACGAAACGCTCCTCGCCGGAAAACCGACGACCTTCGATTGGCCGCAGATCGACGAACGCAGCGCCGCGATTCTGTGCTACACCTCGGCGACGACGGGCGATCCCAAAGGCGTCGCCTTCACGCATCGCTCGACCGTGCTCCATGCCTTCGCTGCAGGCACGGTCGACGCGCTCGGCATCGGACAAGCCGATACGGTCATGCCGGTCGTGCCGATGTTCCACGTCAACGCGTGGGGCACGCCATATCTGGCACCGATGATCGGCGCGAAGCTCGTGATGCCGGGACCGAAGCTCGACCCGGCGAGCATTATCGAACTCGTCGATGCGGAGCGGGTCACGATGTCGCTCGGCGTGCCGACGGTGTGGCTCGCGGTACGCGATGAACTCGAAAAGCGCGATGGGTATCTGCCGTCGCTGAAAAATCTCGTGATCGGCGGCTCGGCGTGTCCGCCTTCGCTTTTCGACGATCTCAAGCGTCGTGGCATCCAGACGATTCACGCCTGGGGTATGACGGAGATGTCGCCGATCGGCACGACGTCACGCCTGACGTCGTCGCTCAGCGATGCAACGCCGGACGAGCAGCGCCGGAAACTTCTCACGCAGGGTCGATTTACCGCGCTCGTCGCGTGGAAGCTGCTCGATGAAGCGGGGAACGAAGTGCCGCACGACGGCAAGACGCCAGGCGACCTATGGGTACGCGGCGCGGCCGTGACCGCGTCGTATTATCGCGTCGGAAGCGATCTACCGTGCTTCGCCGACGGCTATTTTCATACGGGCGACGTCTGCACGGTCGACGAGTTCGGCTACATGCAGATCGTCGATCGTTCGAAGGATCTCGTCAAATCCGGTGGTGAGTGGATCTCGAGCGTCGACCTCGAGAACATGCTCATGGGCCACCCTGCGATTCGCGAAGCAGCCGTCATCGGGTTGCCACACGAGAAGTGGGTCGAACGTCCGGTCGCGGTCATCGCCTTGCGCGACGGTCAAGCGGTTGAGGAATCTGCCGTGCAGGCGTGGCTTGCAGAACGTATCGCGAAGTGGATGGTTCCCGACCGCGTCATCTTTGTAGAGGCAATTCCGCGCACGGGGGTGGGCAAATTCCTCAAGCGCGATCTGCGCAAGCAGTACGAAAGCTTACTGCTGCCCGCAACGACGCCGTAACCCGTTTTTCGTCTTTCGGAAATCGAGCGACGATTTTCGACGGGAAATACGGGAATAGGTGCATAACGCCACCCGCCATCGGTTGTGGGTCGGTCAGCCAATTTGGAAAAACTCTCCACCCGATTTTCGAAAGGGATTTGACGTGCCAGACTTCAGCGATGCAAAGCAACTCGAATTGATGTGGGAGTCCGACACACGGTGGGCCGGAATCCAGCGCCCCTATAGCGGAGCCGACGTCGTTCGCCTTCGTGGTTCGGTTCAAATCGAGTACACGCTCGCACGTCGCGGCGCGGAATTTCTGTGGAAACATCTTTCCAACGAGCCCTATGTTGCGGCGCTCGGAACGATGACCGGTGGCCAGGCCGTCCAGGCCGCCAAAGCCGGGCTCAACGCCATCTATCTCTCGGGCTGGCAAGTTGCCGCCGACGCAAACGGCGCGTCGCAGACCTATCCCGATCAAAGTCTCTATCCGGCAAATAGCGCTCCGCAACTCGTGAAGCGCATCAATAACGCGTTCCAGCGCGCGGACCAGATCCAGCAGAGCGAAGGCAAAGAAAACCTCAACTACTTTTTGCCGATCGTCGCAGACGCGGAAGCCGGATTCGGCGGCGCGCTCAACGTGCACGAAATCGTGAAGGCCTTCGTGGAAGCCGGCGCCGCCGGAATCCATCTCGAGGATCAACTGGCGAGTGAGAAAAAGTGCGGCCACATGGGTGGCAAAGTCCTGATTCCCACGAAGACCGCCGTGCGCAATCTCGTCGCCGCCCGTCTCGCAGCCGATCTCATGGGCGTCCCGACGCTCATCGTCGCACGCACCGATGCCAACGGCGCGCAACTCATCACGAGCGACGTCGACGAAGTCGATCGTCCGTTCATCTACGGCGAGCGCACGGAAGAGGGCTTTTTCCGTCTCAACGGCGGCATCGATGCGGCGATCGCACGCGGAATCGCCTATGCGCCCTACGCCGATCTCATCTGGTGTGAGACGAGCGAGCCGAACATTGAAGAAGCGCGCCGTTTCGCCGCCGAAGTTCACGCGAAATTCCCAGGCAAATGGCTTGCCTACAATTGCTCGCCGTCGTTCAACTGGAAGCTCAAACTCTCACAGAGCGATATCGAGACGTTTCAACAACAGCTCGCCGCGATGGGCTATAAATTCCAATTCATCACGCTCGCCGGTTTTCACGCGCTCAACCATTCGTTCTTCCAACTCGCCAAAGAGTATAAGTCGCGCGGCATGGCGGCGTACTCGGAACTGCAGCAGGACGAATTCGCCGCAGAAAAAGATGGGTACACCGCGATGCGCCATCAGCGCGAAGTCGGTACGGGTTACTTCGACGAGATCGCGCAAGTCGTGAGCGAAGGCAAGTCTTCGACGACCGCATTGCATGGCTCGACCGAAGAAGAACAGTTCAACGGGGTAGCCGCGCACTAAGCATCGCGCGCTCGATGGCGTTTCGTGCAAAGTTTTGACACGAAACGCCATTGCCAGGAAAGATGTTTCCCTCCTTCGTGAAAGAAGCGCCAGCGTCGCATCCGATACTTTCGTCGGATTCGCGCTTCTTCAAAGGAGACACGAGCGTGTCGTCATCTCGTCTATCGCGCGGATCGTTCGTTCGCGCTTCAAGCGCGGCCATTGCGGGGGCCGCAATCGGCATCCCCGCCTTCATTCCTCGCATGGGCGAGGCGGCCGATGCGATCAAGATCGGTCTCCTGGAACCTGCCACGGGCGTCTACGCGGCAAACGGAGAGAGCGAACTTCGCGGATTTCAGATGGCCGCCGACATGTGGAATGCCCGCGGCGGCGTGATGGGTCGCAAGCTCGAACTCGTGAAGGAAGACGACGGTAACGATCCCGGCATCGGCGCGCAGAAGGCTCGCAAGCTGATGAACCAAGACAAAGTCGTCGCCCTCGCGGGCACGGTCAGTAGCGCCGTTTCGCTCTCGGTGAGCGGTGCGGCCAACGCTGCGGGCATGCTCTTCATCGATTCCGGCGGACATACCGACGACGTTACGGGCAAAGATTGCAAGTGGAATACGTTCCGCACGTGCCATAGCACGTGGATGGAGGCTCACGCCACAGGCTACTCGCTCGCCAAAAAGTTCGGCAAGAAATTCCACCTCATCACGCCTGACTATGCGTTCGGCCATTCGCTCGAAACGGCGTATAAAGACGTTTTGGCACGTATCGGCGGCACCATCACCGGCAGCGATCTCACGCCGCTCGGCACGACCGATTTTAGCCCGTATCTCACCAAGGCGCTCGCCGGTAATCCCGACGTGCTCCTCGTTCTCGTTCAAGGCGCGGATTTCGTCAATTGCATGAAGCAGATCGACTCGTTCGGGCTGCATAAGAAAATCGGCATCGGCGGACCGCAAGCCGAACTCGAAGCCGTGCAATCGCTACCGAAAGAAGCGCGCGTCGGCTACTTCGGCATCGAATGGTACTACAAGAGCGACAAGGTTCTGGGCAAGAGTAAGGCCGCGCATGCGTTCGTACGCGACTACACCAAACTCCACAACACCGCTCCGAGCGCGCGAAGCGCGTTCGGCTACGTCACGATGGATCGTCTCGTCGCGGCGATGAACGACGCCAAGAGCACGGACTCGGCGAAGGTCGCGCGTGCGCTCGAAGGCGCGAAGTTCGGTTCGATCTTCGAGGGCACCGCCTATTTCCGCAAGGAAGACCATCAGCTCATGTGGCCGATGTGGTTCGGCGAAGTGCGGCGCGAAGGCGCGAACGGCGATAAGGACGATCTCTTCAATATTACGGACGTCCACGAGGCCGACACGATCGAGCAGAGCATCGCGGACAAAGCGAAGATCTGCACGCTGAGTTACCCCTAAAGTATGCTCGAACACCTCGGCCCGGAACTCTTCAACGGGCTCGTTCTCGGCGCGTTTTACGCAATCGTCGCGATCGGGCTTTCGCTGATCATGAATCTCACCGGTACCATCAATATGGCGCACGGAAGCTTCATGACGCTCGCCGGCTACCTCGCCTTCGCGATGATCTCGCGCGGTACGTCGTTTTGGTTCGCCTTACTCGTCGCACCGTTGCTCACGGTCATCGTCGGCATCGTCGTCGAACGAACCTTGATCCGGCCGCTCTACAAGCGAGAGCCGTTCTACAGTCTTCTCCTGACGTTCGGACTCTCGCTCGTAGCCGAGGAAGTTTTCCATCTCATCTGGGGCGCGAACGGCGTCCCGCTCTCGCCGCCGGCGAGTCTGAGCGGGACGGTGCAACTCGGCTTCATGTCGTTTCCCGCATATCGGCTCTTCATTGCAGCGGCGCTCGTCGTCGCGATCGTAGCGCTCGCGCTCTTCCTCACGCGCACGCGTTTCGGCTTACGCCTGCGCGCCGCGGTGCAAGATACGGAGATGATCGCCGCGCTCGGGACCAACACGCAAGTACTTTACATGGTTAATTTTGGTCTTGGGATCTTTCTCGCGGGTATCGCGGGCGTTCTCGCGGCGGGCCTGCTCGGCTTGAGCCCGACGAGCGGAAACGCGCTGCTCATGCCGGCCTTCGTCACCGTTATCATCGGCGGGATGGGCAGTCTCTTCGGGAGCATCGCGGGTGGCCTTTTGATCGGCTTCGCGATCTCGCTGACGACGCTCTTCATTCCCGCAGCGAGCGAAGTTTCGATGTACGTGCTCATGGCGATCGTCCTGCTGATCCGGCCGCGCGGACTCTTCGGCGAAGAAGGCATCTTCGGATGACGCCCGCACTTCGCACGGCGCTCGTGATCGGTGGCCTGCTCGCGCTCGCGCCGCTCGTCTTACCGCTCGTTCATCTCGACGTCTCGATCGTGAGCGAAGTCTTGCTCTTCGCGATCGCGGCGATGAGCGTCAATCTCTTGCTCGGTTATACGGGCCTACCCGCGTTCGGCAACGCGGCGTTTTTCGGACTCGGTTCGTACGGTGCCGCACTATCGATCAAATACGCGCACGTGCACTTTATCGAGGCCGTGCTCGTCGGAACGTTGGCCGGGCTCGTCGGCGGCCTGATCCTCGGGCCGTTCCTGTTGCGGCGACGCGGCATCTATTTCGGGTTGCTCGCGATCGCCTTCGGCCAAGTCTTCTACTTCGTCGCCTATCGCTTCACGAACGTGACGGGTGGCGAGGACGGCATGAATTTCGCGCGGCCGTACGTCGGCTTCCCGAGCGCGCATTTCAGCCTCAACGAGATGTCGTTCTACTACGTCGCGCTCGCGATCTACCTCGGTATCGTCGCGCTCTTTTCCGTCGTCGCGGTCTCGCCGTTCGGGCGCACGCTCGTGGCGATCCGACAGAACGAAGTGCGCGTGCGCTATCTCGGCATCAATACCGACCGTTTCATCTTCGTCGCCTTGCTGATCTCATCGACGATCGCGGGGCTCGGTGGCGCGATGTTCGCGCTGCTCATCAACTTCGCATATCCGCTCACACTCGATTGGCATCAATCGGGGGATTTCGTGCTCATCATGATCCTCGGCGGTGCGGGGATGATCTGGGGCCCGCTCGTCGGTGCGACGATCTTCGTCATCGGCAAGGACATCATCTCGACGATCACGCCGCTGTGGCAGATCTTTCTCGGCGCACTCTTCATCGCGTGTGTGCTCGGATTCCCCAAAGGCATTCTCGGTTCGATCGCAGCGTTACGCGACCGGCGCGCGCTCGCCCGGAGCTCCGCATCCGAAACGCCCGAAGCGCCCGCACCTCTCTCGCGAGGAACGACGTAGATGTCCGAGGTCTTACTCGAAGCGAAAAACATCGGCAAGCGTTTCGGCGGTGTCGTCGCCGTCGACGACGTCTCGGCAAGCGTCCACGAACATTCGATCCATGCCGTCATCGGGCCAAACGGCGCCGGAAAATCAACCACGATGAAGGTGTTGACCGGATTCCTGGCGCCCACCTCGGGCTCGGCGACCATCGCCGGCCATGATCTGGTGGCCGAGCCGCTGGCCTGCCGCAAAGCGATCGGCTACCTGCCCGAAGAATTGCCGCTGTATCTCGACATGACGGTGACCGCGTACCTCGATCACGTCGCACGGCTGAAAGGTGTGGCTCGCGCCGAGCGCCGACGCGAAGTCGTCGAGGCGATCGATGCGGCCTGGCTCGGTGAAAATGCCGGGCGGCACATCCGTAAATTATCCAAGGGCAATCGCCAGCGGGTGGGTGTGGCGCAAGCGCTGCTCGGCAAGCCGCCGATCCTCATCCTCGATGAGCCGACCTCCGGCCTGGATCCATCGCAAGTCGCAAATTTCCGCGACCTGATCGCGCGCTTGGCCCAGCGGCACACGATCCTGATCTCGACCCACATCATGGGCGAAGTCGAGGCCGTGTGCCAACGGGTGATCGTTATCGATCGCGGCCGGGTGATCGTCGAAGAGCCGATCGCCGCGTTGAAAGCCCGCGCCACGCGCAGCACGCGGGTGCGTGTCCGATTACGAGACCAGGTACGCGACCAAATGCGTGACCAGGCCACCCCAGCCGCGCCGTACACCGCGCTGCTCGCCGCCTTGGCCACCCAGGCGTGGGCCAGTGACGTGCGCACCGACGATGACGGAGTGACCTTGGCGGCCCCCGCCGAAGCCCGCGATCAGCTGGTCCGCCTGGTTGAAGCCCACGGTGGATTGCGCGAGCTGGTCGAGGAGCGCCTGTCGCTCGAGTCCGTGTTCCGCGATCTCACCGGCGTGAAACCGGCGGCCTGAACGATGGACGCATGGTCTCTGCTGCTCGGTCTGGCCATCGGGGCGCTCGCCGGCGTCGCCTTCGGGGCGGCGATCTGGCGCCATCGCGGCAGTCACTCTCCCGAACAGGTTGCCGCGCAGGTCGCTGAGCAAGTAGCTCAGCAGGCGCGCGCGACGGAACTCGCGCTCAGTGAAGTGCGCGCCGAGGCCCGCACGGCAGCTGCCGCAACGGAAATCGATTTACGCGAGACCACCGCCCGCGCTGCAACTGCCGAAGCGCTGCTTGGCGAAGCCCGCGCCGAGCTGGCCCGCGACATTGATCGTCAACAACGCCAGGGCGAGGTATTCCGCGCATTGTCGGCGCAATCGTTGCACGCCAACAACCAGGCGTTCCTCGATCTGGCGAAGCAGACCTTCACCACCTTGCAGCAGGGCGCTGGTCACGACCTCGATGTGCGGCGAACCGCGGTCGAAGCCTTGGTCAAACCGATCCATGAATCGCTGGCCAAGGTCGGTCTGACGCTCAGCGAGCTCGAACGCTCGCGCACCTCCGGCCAAGCTGCGGTCACCGAACAGGTCGCGGCGCTGCTTGCCGCGCAACGCCAACTCACCACCGAAACCGCGACCCTGTCGCGGGCCTTGCGCGCGCCCGGAGTCGGTGGCCGGTGGGGCGAAATCCAACTCAAACGGGTCGTCGAACTCGCCGGGATGCTCGAGCATTGCGATTTCCAAACCCAGACCTCGACCACCGTCGACGACATCCGCCTGCGCCCCGATCTGGTGGTGCGTCTGCCCGGCGGAAAATCGATCGCGGTCGATGCCAAGGCGCCGCTGCAGGGCTATCTCGATGCGCTCGAAGCGACCGATGAAGCCACCCGCAAAATGCATCTGGTCGCGCACGCCAAGGCGGTTCGCGGCCATCTGTTGAGCCTCAGTGCGAAAAGTTATTGGGATCGCCTGCAGCCCAGTCCCG